>LSQX01161056.1_pt2 | contig 139107 bp, 118 predicted proteins | sample 654561 | NCBI WGS metagenome assembly LSQX01 (sample SAMN04489861, study PRJNA283612) | anaerobic digester metagenome | isolation source: 4 biogas reactors fed with cattle manure at either 37C or 55C with and... | place: Denmark: Kongens Lyngby | collected 2014
CAGATTTGAAGAACTGGCAGAAATTCAAAGGGAGGTTTGCCAACCGGACGCAGGAGAATGTCCGCAGAAAGAAAACGTTAAATTCCAGGTGCATGATGCTGAAGATCATTCCCAGTAAACAGAATCTGCCTGCCAAAGATCGGAAAACAAAGAATAGGGAGCGTTTCATAATGAGTATTATAAGTGTAACTGGTTTAAAAAAAGCATATGGTGAAATAATCGCAGTGGACGGTATCTCAATTGATATTGAAAAAGGACAAATATTCGGTTTGCTGGGTCCGAACGGAGCGGGCAAAACCACTACTATAAATATGCTCACCGGCTTGGCCAGGCCAACTGCCGGTAAGATTTTTGTTGACGGTATTGACGGTATAAAAAACATAAAAAAAGTGCAAAGGATAATCGGGATCGTGCCGGATGAAAGCAATCTTTATGATGAAATGGATGGTTTTGATAATCTATGCTTTTGTGCCTCTCTTTACGGCATTAAAAAAGCTGAGCGCGAGAAACGGGCCAATAAACTTCTTGAGATATTCGGCCTCAAAAATACGGGAAAACGTCCATTCAGGGCATACTCAAAGGGTATGCGCCGTAAACTGACTATTGCAGCTGGCATAATCCATCATCCTGAAATTCTATTTCTTGATGAGCCGACTACAGGCATTGACGTGGAAAGCGCAAGGCAGATCCGCAGCTTAATTCTGGATATGAAGCGGCAAGGCACAACGGTATTCCTCACTACACATTATATAGAAGAAGCAGAACGGCTTTGCGACACGGTTGCTTTTATCGTGGACGGAAAAATAATAAAAAAGGGTACCATAGATGAACTGATGGAAAACGAAGGGAATGAACACATCTTAAAACTGACATTGGAAGGCAGTGTAAACGGAATTATAAGTGACTTGCAATTAAATTTTCCCAATTTCCGGATTAAACCGGGAGGCAATAATTCATGCTTTATTTCATCTGTGGAGCGTCCTTCGCTTTTGCCGATTCTGCAATACCTGGACAAAAAAGGGATTTCTGTATATGAAGCCAGGGAAATCCGGCCTTCATTGGAAGATGTATTTGTAAAGGTGACCGGAATTGAGGCGGCCGAGCTGAAGAGAGAGAAAGAAGGTGTAAGGAAATGAATGCCTGGATTGCATACTGGAATATACTAAAAAAGGACATACGCAACTACTATCTGAAGCCGCCGAATATTAGCTGGGGCATTATTTTCCCCCTTTCCTGGACTCTAATGCAGTTTATTCGCACTCCTCAGGCGGGTGCAGCCGAAGCTAAACAACTTTTACCGGGACTTATGAGTATGAGCGTACTGTTTGGCACCACGTCCATGCTGGCAGTGACCATAACATTTGAACGGCGGGGCCGATCCTTTGATCGTTTGTTGCTGGCACCCATCAGTATAACTGCAATGGTATTGGCGAAAATTTCAGGTGCAGTATTATTCGGAGTTGTCATGGCCTTTTTGCCGGCTTTACTGGCAGCTTTCATTACTGATTTATCCGGAATCAGTTGGGGGATGGGAATAATAAGTGTACTGCTTATGTCAATCACATCTACATTGCTTGGCCTCGCAATAGCCGTTTCTTCGAAGGAGGTTTTCGAGGCACAGACGTATTCCAATTTTTTCAGGTTTCCAATGCTATTTTTGTCGGGCTTATTTATCCCTATAGATAATCTGCCGGTTTTTCTGCAGCCAATTTCTTATTGTCTGCCGCTGACATATGGTGTGGACATACTGAATAAAGCCATTACAAATACCGGGATTATGAATGTATGGTTTGATTGTCTGGTGCTGATTGGTATAAGCATACTGTTATTCTGTTTCTGTCTGTGGAACATAAAGAAAAAGTGGATATTATAGTAATACGGCTTTTAATTAAGCAGTTGAAAAGCATATAGAGGAATTATTTATTTGATTTAGAAGGATTTTTTGAGTTGATATAGAATATATATGATAAACAGTTGTCATACATCTTACAACTAACAATTCATGGTGCAGAACTGTTTGTGGAGGTAAATGATGATAGAACCAGTAAAGCGCAACAGCATTCGGGAACAGGTATTTAAACAGCTGGAGAGGCAGATAATCAGCGGAAGCTGGCTGCCCGGCACAAAAATCCCATCGGAGCATGAACTGGCTTCAATGATGGGGGTTAGCCGTGTTACCGTAAGAGAAGCATTGCAGAAGCTGAACACCCTCGGATTATTGGAAGCCAGGCGGGGTGAAGGGACATATGTTAAAGAGCTTTCTGTTGATGCGTGCATGAATTCTCTGTTACCTTTGCTTTTGCTGGACACGCCTGAAATCATGTACGTACTGGAGTACAGAAAGATAGTTGAAACGGCATCAATGGAATTGGTAGTTGAGAGGGCAACTGAAGATGATATTGAAAGATTGAAATCTATTCTGGAGGAGATGGTGCACAGCAAAGAAAACATAAAAAGATTTGCTGAGAAGGACCTGGATTTTCACCTGGCTTTAGCAGAAATAACTAAGAATCCGGTTATTATTAAAGTGAATCATGTGCTCAAAGGCATTCTTGATGCATCTATGGATTATATTGTACAGTGCCTTGGGACGTACGATGGTTTATACTATCATGACAGAATAATTAACGCCATAAAAGACAGGGATAAAGAAAAGGCACAGCAGCTTATGATGGAGCACATCATGAAGACAATTGAAAGAATTGATCTGGCTGAAAAGAATGCAGCTAATACGTGAATTTTTGGAGGTGGAACAAATATGAAAGCGGTTGTTAAATACGACAATGTTGACGGAGCTACCGAATTAAGGGATGTTGCTGTTCCGGAAATAGGTCCCGATGACGTTCTTGTTAAGGTGGCTTATACCGGTATTTGCGGCAGCGATCCACACATGCATCATAACAAGGTTACGTATAAGGTGAATGTACCCCTGATACTGGGGCATGAGTTTTCGGGTATCATCGAATCAGTAGGGGATAATGTAAAAGGTTTCAAAGTCGGAGACAGGGTGACAGCCGAGACCCATGCCGATTACTGCGGCCGTTGCATATTGTGCCGGACTAACAACTACCATGTATGCCGTGAGAGAAAAGGATATGGCTTTAACGTGGACGGGGCTTTTGCTCAATATGTCAGGGTACCGTCGAGAATTCTCCATAAACTGCCCCCAAATGTCAGTATGAAAGAAGCAGCTTTGACCGAGCCCTTGTGTGTAGCATACAGTTCCCTGGTAAAACACTCAAATCTTAAACCCGGAGATCTGGTGGCCGTTATAGGTCCCGGGCCAATAGGCCTCTTGTGCGTTCAGATTGCAAAAATAATAGGGGCTTCTGATATTGTCGTTATAGGCACTGAAGGCGACGATGCACGTCTTGAACTGGCAAAGGAATTTGGTGCAACAATGGTTATAAACAGCTCTGAGAAGGATCCGGTACAGGAGATCATGGGTATGAGAGACGGGTATGGAGCTGATATTGTGGTTGACACTGCCGGGGTTTCTGCTGCGTTAAAATTATCCATGGATATGGTCAGGCCCTGCGGACAGATAAATAAAATTGGCTGGGGGCCCAAACCCGTAGGTTTTTCCTTAGATCCTCTCATTTCGAAAGCGGTTACCATGAATTTCACGTTCAGCCATAACTGGGATGTTTGGGAAGCATGTCTGACTTTGATGGACAAAAAAGCGGTGAACCTGGAGAAGTTAATAACCCACGAACTGCCTTTGGATAAATGGCATGAGGGGTTTGAGCTTATAGAATCAAGGCAGGGTATGAAAGTTGTTCTTACTCCTATAGGCTGATTCATGATGGGGATATAATTACCGATGTTGACGCAGGATCTATACTATGGAACCCTTATAATAAATCAGGCGTTTGATACGAATATGAAAAAAGACGAACGGATATAAACATGCATAAAGACTGTATAAGCCGGGGTGCTGGAATCGGGAAATTATGTAATGAAGCATATAAAAAGGTTCCCGGGCTTATATTCGGCATTCGCAGAGTGGAAAGGAGTGGAGTAATTTGCAAGCAAAAGAATTAGTTGAATTTTTGGAGGGAAAAGCCCTTCAACTAAGGCGTCATATTCTGGAGATGGTAGGAGTAGGTAAAGCAGGCCACTTAGGAGGCTCCAGTTCCTGTGCTGAGATTGTAGCTGCTCTTTACTTTCACTGGATGAAGATTGATCCTGAAAATCAACATGATCCTGAACGGGACAGATTCCTTTTAAGCAAGGGGCATGCAGCGCTTGTTCAGTATGCTGCATTGGCTGAGTTGGGGTATTTTCCCGTAGAAGAGCTTAAGAAAGTAAAAACACTGGGCAGTATGCTGCAAGGGCACCCTGATATGAAATGTACTCCCGGAATTGAAGCCAATACCGGCTCGTTGGGCCAGGGACTGTCAATAGCTTTGGGTATGGCTCTTGGGCTTCGGTTGGATGGCAGAAAAAGCAGGGTGTTTGTGATAATTGGTGACGGCGAGTTGGCCGAGGGACAGATATGGGAAGCGGCCATGGCGGCATCTCATTATAAGGCAGATAATCTTGTCGCATTTGTTGATAAGAACGATGTGCAAGCCACCGGCCCTGTAAAGGAGATGCTTGACAGTAATCCTGTGGCTGATAAATGGGCGGCCTTCGGATGGCATGTAATAGAGATTGATGGGCATTCGGTTAAGGAGATATTGGATGCTTTGGAAGAAGCAGATAAGGTAAAAGGACAACCGACGGTAATAGTTGCCCATACAGTAAAAGGGAAGGCATTTTCCTTTGCCGAACACAACGCAGCTTTTCACAATGGTGTTCTTACCCAGGAACAGTATTTGACAGCAAAACGGGAATTGGGACTTTTGAAGGAGTGAGGTGGTTATTATGCGAATAGAAAGTTTACGGGAAGCATATGGTCAGGCCTTGGTAAAGGCAGGCAGCCTTAACAAGGATATTGTAGTATTGGAAGCTGATTTGGGGAAGTCCACCCGTTCGTGCCTTTTTCAGGAGGCATATCCAGAGAGGTATTTTGAGATGGGTATAGCAGAGCAGAATATGGCCTCTACAGCTGCCGGACTGGCTTTAGCAGGCAAAATCCCATTTATTCATTCCTTTGCGGTATTTGCCAGCGGACGGGCATATGACCAGATAAGGCAGGCAATATCTATTCCGGGACTTAATGTAAGGATTTGCGGTTCCAGCTGCGGACTTTCAGATTTTGGGGACGGTTCTACCCATCAGGCGCTGGAAGATGTTGCTCTGATGCGCGTTATTCCCAATATGACCGTTCTGGTACCGGCAGATGCGGTTGAAACCCGGAAAATGGTCGAAGCTATGGCTGAATATAAAGGGCCTGTTTATATAAGAATAAATAGAAATGAGCTCCCTGTTTATACTTCTGAGGATTTACAGTACAGAATTGGTGGTATATATACAATAAAGGAAGGGCAGGATGTTGTAATATTTGCCAATGGAGTGATGGTATCCAAGGCTATGGAGGCAGCTGAGCTACTTCAAAAGGAAGGAATTTCAGCAGAAGTGGTGAATGTAAGTACAGTAAAACCTTTGGATGCTGATACCTTGGTTGAGAAGGCAAAAAGGTTCAAAGCAGCGGTGGTAGCAGAGGAGCATAATATTATGGGCGGGCTGTGCAGCGCTGTTGCTGAAGCTTTAATGGTTAACAATGTAAACATTCCATTGAACTTTGTTGCCGTGGAGGATAAATTCGGGACATCTGCTTCCAATTATGAGGAACTGCTTGAACATTACGGCTTAACGGCAGATAATATCTATAATAAGGTAAAAAAACTATTGGCATAAAAATAATAATGCTATATACTAGAATGGGAAACAGGCATTAAACTGCTAACAACCACTGTGCCAATCTGTTTACTGTTTTATATACTCAGCAGGGTAGTCATTGGCTGGAATTACAGCTTATATTTTAGAAATAATGATACTTGATTGCAATAGGTTCCGAACATTATATGATAAGAGGAGTGATCTATATGCAAAAGATAGGTTTTATTGGGCTGGGTATTATGGGCAAGCCTATGGCAAAAAATCTGTTAAAAGCAGGTTACAAACTGGTTGTTTATGATATTAACAAACAGCCGGTGAAAGAGCTGGTGGAAGCAGGCGCAGAGGAAGGGCTTTCATCAAAAGATGTGGCTGAGAGGACAGATATTATTATCACCATGCTGCCCAATTCACCTCATGTAAAAGAAGTTATATTAGGGGAGAACGGCGTGCTGGAGGGGGCCAGACAGGGACAGATCATCGTCGATATGAGCTCTATTGCTCCGCTGGTATCCATGGAAGTTGCAGCCAAGGCAAAGGAAAAGGGTGTGGAAATGCTGGATGCGCCGGTAAGCGGCGGTGAGCCAAAAGCCATTGACGGTACGCTGTCAATAATGGTGGGAGGCTCTCAGGAAGTTTTTGACAAGGTGAAAGACATACTGCTGTGTATGGGCTCATCTGCAGTACTGGTTGGAGATATTGGAAGCGGCAATATAACAAAACTGGCTAACCAGATAATTGTGGCGCTTAACATAGCAGCTATGTCAGAGGCGTTCGTGTTGGCTACAAAGGCCGGGGTGGACCCGGAAAGGGTGTACCAGGCAATTCGCGGCGGACTGGCCGGAAGCACTGTGCTGGATGCGAAGGCTCCCATGGTTATGGAAAGAAATTTCAAACCCGGATTCAGAATTGAGCTTCATATAAAAGACCTGATGAATGCCTTGGAAACAGCCCATGAGATCGGAGTGCCTACGTTCCTTACAAGTCAGGTTATGGAGATTATGCAGGCTTTGAAAGTTGACGGAAAGGAAAAGAATGATCATTGCGGTATAATACAGTTCTATGAAAAATTAGCCGGTGTGGAGGTAAAATAATAGGAAGGAGTGTTTTTTAATGGTATTTTTCACCGGAATAGAAAAAATTGAGTATGAAGGGCCTGAGTCTAAAAATTTGCTTGCTTATAAGCACTATAATCCCTCTGAAGTTGTTATGGGCAAAACTATGGAAGAACATCTCAGATTTGCGGTAGCGTATTGGCATACCTTTACAGGAGAAGGTACTGATCCATTTGGTGACAAAAACATGATTAGGCCATGGGATAAGTACAAAGGTATGGATTTAGCCAAAGCCAGGGTAGAAGCAGCATTTGAGTTTTTTGAAAAACTGGGTGTACCGTTTTTCTGCTTCCATGACAGGGATATTGCTCCTGAAGGCGATAATTTAATTGAGACCAATGCAAATCTTGACAAGATAGTTGCTATGATCAAGGACTACATGAGGACCAGCAATACCAAATTATTGTGGAACACCTCGAATATGTTTACCCATCCAAGATATGTTCATGGTGCAGCCACCTCCTGTAATGCCGATGTATTTGCCTATGCGGCAGCGCAGGTCAAAAAGAGCCTTGAGATCGCTGTTGAATTAGGCGCTGAAAACTATGTGTTCTGGGGAGGAAGAGAAGGGTACGAAACACTGCTCAACACTGATATGAAGCTTGAATTGGACAATCTGGCGAGATTCTTACATATGGCTGTTGATTATGCAAAAGAAATCGGGTTTACAGGGCAGTTCTTGATTGAGCCTAAGCCAAAAGAACCAACAAAGCATCAGTATGATTTTGATGCTGCAACTACCATTGCATTCTTGAAAACATACGGATTAGATGATCATTTCAAGCTGAATATTGAAGCCAACCACGCTACATTGGCGGGACATACTTTCCATCATGAACTGAGGGTGGCCGCCATTAACGGAATGCTGGGTTCAATCGATGCTAACCAGGGCGATCTGATGTTAGGATGGGATACTGACGAATTCCCCACAGATTTGTATTTTACTACTTTGGCTATGTATGAAATATTGAAGGCCGGAGGTTTGACAAAGGGAGGAGTCAACTTCGACGCTAAAGTCAGAAGAGGTTCCTTCGAACCGGAAGACCTGTTCTACGCACATATTATTGGTATGGACTCATATGCAAAAGGCCTGAAGGTAGCTGCCAAATTAATTGAAGACAAAGTGATAGATAAATTTATCGAAGAGCGTTACAGCAGCTACAAGAGCGGAATAGGTCTGGATATTGTAAGCGGAAAAGCCAATTTCCATACCCTGGAGCAGTACGCTTTGCAAAACCCAGTTATTAAGAATGTTTCCGGTAAGCAGGAGATAATCAAATCACTGGTAAACCAGTACCTGTTTGGCTAAAGAATTAGGAAGAAATTCCCAGTACGCCGGGAAATGGTTCAATTATACCGAATGCTTGAATTGAACCTGCTAGAAACAGCCAGCTTTTTCGGCAGGAAAAACACCGATAGAGTGTTGGCTGAATGTGAATTTTAAAAAGTCGGTTGTCCCGTCCGGATATAGGCAGGACAACCGACTTTTTTATTGTTTTTTATGAGCGAAAACAAGTATTCCGGTGGTTTTACAGGCTATAGCAGTGGTTTAGCGGTCCCCGTCCCTTACCAATGTCAAGGCCGGCTTTAATTGCGCCTGTTATATATTCTTTTGCGTTTTCTACGCTTTCCGAAATTGTGAGGCCAAGGGCGAGATTACAGGCGATAGCCGAGGATAGGGTGCATCCCGTACCGTGGGTATTGGGATTATCAATCTTTGGGGATTTCAGCCAAAAAGTCTTGCCTGCTGTAAAAAGTAAATCATCTGCACTGTCCTCAAGATGCCCGCCTTTTATAAGCACAGCGCCCTGTGTGAGGTTTGAGATTTTTTCGGCTGCTTTTTGCATATCGTCCCTGCATTTTATAGAAAACCATGCCAGGTTTTCAGCTTCAGGAATATTTGGTGTTATTAACACGGCAAGAGGGAAAAGATGGTTTATCAGTGCGTCAACAGCATTGTCTTTGAGCAGCTTTCCGCCGCTTGTTGAAACCATGACAGGATCGACTACGATATTTTCTGCTTTGTATTCCCGGAGTTTTTTTGCTATAACGTATATAATATCTGTATTTGATACCATCCCGATTTTCACTGCATCGGGCTTTATATCTTCGAAAATGCAGTCAAGCTGGTTGCCGACAAATTCAGGCGTGGCCTCCAGCACATCGTAAACACCGGTGGTGTTCTGGGCTGTTAATGCGGTGATTACACTCATAGCGTACATTTTATGGGCGGTTATGGTTTTTATATCAGCCTGGATCCCCGCTCCGCCGCTGCAGTCAGAACCGGCTATAGTCAGTACTTTTTTCATAATATCATCATCCTTTTCCAATCATTAAAAGAGTCCAGATAAAAATCTGCTGTTGATTTAATTTTCTCTTGATCCTCATGGGAGCTTTCATCATATACAGCAGTTACCAATAATCCGGCTGCCTTGGCACTTTTGATGGCATAAAGCGCATCTTCGAATACTATTGTTTCGTATTTTGGCGTTTGTAGAAGTTCTAACGCTTTTATAAAGAATCCGGGATTATCTTTTCCCAGTTCTGCCTGTGAACATGTGAGTATGAACTTAAAATATTTCGCAACGTTTAGTCTTTCCAGCGCAGCTTTTGTGAGGTCATAATCGCTGGCAGTGGCAACGCACATCCTGATCCCATTATTGTAAAGATTATCAAGAAAATGGATAACACCGGCTTTTAGCGGTATCGTAAACCGGTACTGATATTCAATCAATTCAAGAATTTCCTTTACTATTTCATCCGGACTTCCGGATATTGAATATTCCTGTTTAAAGTATAAAGCCGATTGAGAAAGATCCATTACTTTGAGGATCTCGTTTATATTATCCGGAGGATTATGCCCTTTTTGTCTTAGGTATTCCGCCCCCACCCGATCCCAGAAAGGCATTGAATCCAACAGGGTCCCGTCCAGGTCAAAAATAGCTCCTTTTAATTTCATGACTTATAACCCACCAACCTGGACGAAACCTGCCTTAATTCCCGGACCGCTTTTGTGATGTCATCCCGGGCGAATATAGCCGATACTACTGCAATACCGTCAATTCCTGTCCCTGCAAGTTTGATGGCATTATCCTTGTTAATTCCGCCAATGGCAACTACCGGTATTGATACTGCCTTGCAAATATTTCTGAGAGTTTCGAAAGACACTGTTTCCGCATCCGGCTTTGTGGAGGTGGGGAAAACGGATCCGACGCCAATATAGTCAGCGCCATTATTTTCTGCATTAACGGCCTGTTCCACAGTTTGGGCTGAAACGCCGAGTATTTTGTCCGGCCCAATAGTTTTCCTGACTTCCTTTGCGTCCATATCCTCCTGTCCTACATGGACTCCGTCAGCTCCACAGGCTATGGCAATATCAACGTTGTCGTTAATTACATAGGGGACTCTGTATTTGTCAGCTATTTTTTTAATATCCCTGGCAAGTTCAAGGAAAGAACTGAAATCCAGGTTTTTTTCACGCAACTGTAAGAATGTTACACCTGCTTTCAGCGCTTCTTCAACTGCGTTTGCAAGGGAACGGCCTTTGAGCCATGTACGATCGGTCACCGCGTATAGAAGCATGGAAGATTTATCTGTTTTCAATTTTCATGCCTCCTTTTAGGGTATCTGCGTCCATTTTGCTTATGGCGTCAATCAGGTAGGTACGGTAAGAAGAAGTACCTGCATCGGTCTTTGCCAATTTATCATAAGCCAGCTCTCCGCTCAACCCAAAAGCGCAAACTGCAGCTGCGGCAGCATCCAGGTTATTGCCCGGATTCGCAGCGCAGTAAGCGGCAATCATAGCCGTTAACATGCAGCCGGTACCGGAAACTTTTGACATAATGCGATGTCCGTTGCGGATGACATATGCTTTATTTGAATCAGCAACAATATCGATAGCGCCGGTAACCGCTATTACAGACCCTGTTTGTGCGCTTAATTCTTTTACAAAAGCAATTGCTTCATCCAGGTTTTCGTCAGTTATGATGTCGCTTACATCGGCATCCACACCCTTTGTTGTTCCCTTTCCTCTTGATATGGTTTTTATCTCGGATACATTGCCGCGGATAACCACAAACTTAACTTCTTTAAGAAGTTTAAAGGTGGTGTCGGTACGTAATGCCGATGCCCCGGTGCCTACTGGATCAAGTACCACGGGATGGGATAGTTCGTTTGCCCTTTTGCCTGTTTTGAGCATTGTTGCAATTGTTCTTTCATTCAGAGTACCGATATTTATAACCAAAGCATCGCAGATTGCGGTTATTTCCACGGCATCCCTTTCATCATCGGCCATAATAGGTGAACCACCGCAGGCCAAAAGGGTGTTTGCAACATCATTTACAGTGACATAATTTGTGATACAGTGGACCAATGGAGTTTTTTCATAGACATTTTTCAGAATATTTTCAACCATAGCAAAACCTCCTTTAAAGTAATGTGAACCCTGCATTTCTTTTCTGTTCCATGCAGCAGTTCAATGCCTGGTAAAATGCGGGGAGGTGTTGCCCTTATTAACGGCCAATTTTAGGAATTAATTATGTGCAGCTAAATAATTTCATCCTATAGCAGGATAAACCAACAAATGAAAAAGAAGGTAATTGTCTTATATGTGGAGGATAAGGAGGAGGAAAAATAAAGGGGAAGTGCCAAAATAGGTACTCCCCATCATTTATCAATAAAAAAATTCCCTACGTTGGCATTATCCAAATCAGGTTCAAAGGGTCGAAGCTGTATCCGCTTCCTCTCAGCCTGCAACACAAGCTCCCCTGCAATATTAAGTTTACTTGATTTTATCATAATACTTCCATGACTGTCAATTATAAATGTTTGATCATCTATACGCTTATAGGTTAATATATTCATGCATTTCCCATAAACTTAGCAGCTGCAAATTATTGATTTAGTATATGACGGTGTGGTATAATAAAAACACAGGCGCCTGTAGCTCAGCGGATAGAGTGTTCGACTCCGACTCGAAAGGCCGCAGGTTCAAGTCCTGCCAGGCGCACCAAACCCGCTAGTCTCAAGGACTAGCGGGATGTTTATATTTTTGGAAAAATCAAATAACCCATTTTTAACTCCTGGCAGGGACTTGTATTATTTGCATAGCTTTATGTTTTCCATGTTTAATGCTTTTCAACATATTTCCCATAGTAAAACTATAAAGATTGCTCAAGGCGATAAAATCATAATCATTTGTGCAATATTGTTACATTTTTGCATTTTATTCTGTTTTATCAATAATTAATAATTACGGTTTTTTGTAAAAATGGCAGCGGATTACCCTGTGTGTAATGCGGGAACTGTGATATAATTATATTACAATCATGTCGGATAAGGGATATAAATGTTTGGTTATATTGAACCTTTAAAGCCGGAATTAAAGATAAAAGATTATGCCTGTTTCAGGAGTTATTACTGTGGGGTATGCAAAGCCCTTGGAAAGAGGTATAATTCCTTTAGCAGGTTTACCGTTACCTATGATGCAGCTTTTCTGGCCCTGCTCAATTCTTCAATTGGAGAATATGATGAAACTATATGTTTTGAAAAGTGTATTGTAAATCCCTTCAGATCCAGGCCGGTAGTAAAAGACAGCTGGGCGGTGGATTATGCTGCCATGATAAATGTAGTAATGGCGTATTATAAACTCATAGACAACTGGAGGGATGACAATAACGTTTTTGCTTTGTTCGCTTCCAGGGCAATCAGGTCATGCAAAAACAAGGCGAAAGCTGCAAATCCCGGGGCATATAAAGAAGTATATGAACAGTTGAACAGGCTGCATTCAATTGAGAATGAGGGAATACGTTCCATTGATCATGCTTCCGACCCCTTCGGAAAGATGCTGTCTTTGTTGCTTTCATTACCGCAACAGCAGAGGATGACCCGTAGGATTCTTGAGTGGATGGGATATAATTTAGGCAAATGGATATACCTGTTGGATGCGTATTCTGATATTGAAAATGATATAAAGTCCAACAGCTATAATGTATTGGTATTAAAGTACGGAAAAGACAGGACTCCATGGCGGATAAGAAATGACAGCCGCCAGGAGGTTGAATTTGTGCTTAAAACCTGCCTGGCTGAGATAGTAAAAGCCTATGAACTGCTGGATATAAAACAGAATGCAGAGCTGCTTGAGAATATTATTTACCTGGGTTTGGCTAATAAAACAAGAACGATATTAAATGAAGCTTTTTGTTATTGATTCCGGCATTGCAGTCATTCAGAAACGAGCAGATGCCCTACTGATAAAAAACTACTTAAATATGGCAAAAAATGTACGAACGGCATTGATTGCTTGACTTAAATATAGAATGGTCATAGAATTAAAATAAAAACAAGCAGGGTTGTCCCTGTTAGTATGCTTCGGGGAAGGGAACTGAATGTTTTACAATTAATACCAGGAAGAGTATATAGTAAAGGTATATAGTAATGGTTGTCAGAGGTGAATATCATGATCGAAGTAGTAGGTATAGGAAATCCTATCATGGATTTCCTTGTTCATACCAATAAGATTCCCGCAACCAATGGTTACAGCAGGATGAAGGAATATAGCTGGCAGGGTGGCGGAAAAGTTCCAACGGCTTTGGTGACATTGGGCAGATTAGGAGTAAAAACAGGGATTATTGGGATTGTGGGCGCTGATGCCTTTGGAAGGTTTTCAATAGAAGATTTCAAAAGGCATAATGTAGATACATCCAGGCTAATAGTAGACCCAAACGGCCAGACATCATTCTGCGTATGCTTGTCCGAACAGGAAACCCAGGGCAGAAGTTTTATAGAGCGCATCCCCGTATTAAGAAAACTGACTGTAGACGATCTGGATAAGGATTATATTACCCAGGGCCGGGTTTTGCATTTGTTTGATATGGGTGAACCTGACAGGCAGGCAGCTGTATGGGCAAGGGAAAAAGGGATAACAGTAGTATTTGATGCCGATTATTATACCCGGGAGATTGAAAATAATTACGAATTAATCGATGTATTCATTGCTTCAGAATTCTATTATAATGCTGTTTTCAAGGACGATAATTATGAAAAGAACTGCAAAACCGTGCAGGAGCAGGGACCGGAGATAGTTGTTTTTACCTTTGGCGAACGGGGCTCCCTGGGAGTTTGCGGCAGCAAGTATTTTGAAGTCCCGGCTTTTACGGTTAAAGTTATGGATACAACCGGGGCCGGAGATGTCTATCATGGTGCATTTATCTACGGATTGCTGCAAGGCTGGGATGTTGAATATACAGCCCGTTTTTCCAGCGCCGTGTCGGCCATAAAATGTACCAGGGTTGGCGGGAGGGCCGGTATCCCGGATTTACCCACTGTGGAGAGGTTCTTGAAAGACGGTACGATTGACTATACTGAAATTGATCGCCGGGTGGATTTTTACAGGGAATACATGTTTAACTTACCCCCGGATAAAGCCACCGCTTCTGAGTGAAGCAGAAGCGGGAACGGTAAGGATGATTGAAAACTGCAGGATGAGATTATCACCAGAAACGGACATGCATTTTTTTGAAATGAAAGGCAAATAGTTTTTCTTGCCAGGTTGAGCAAGACACTATTATTTTATAAATGGGAGGTATCTGCAGTGAATCTAAACTTACTTAACAATGTTGATATGAAAAATGTAAAACTAAAGGGTGGATTTTTGGGGCGCTTACAGGAGCTGATTATTGACGAAACTATTCCCCATCAATATGGCATTCTTAATGATATGGTGGAGGGGGTTCCCAAAAGTAATGCAATAGCCAATTTCCGGATAGCAGCCGGAGAACAAAAGGATAAGTTTTATGGAATGATATTCCAGGACAGCGATGTAGCCAAATGGCTTGAGGCAGCAAGCTACAGCCTGATTGTCAAACCTGATCCGGAGCTTGAAAGGATTCTGGACGAGCTGGTTGAATTAATAGGTAAAGCACAGGAGCCGGACGGGTATCTGAATACATATTTCAGTGTAAGCCAGCCCGACAAGAAATGGACAAACTTGAGGGATTGGCACGAGCTTTATTGTGCAGGGCATATGATGGAAGCCGCTGTAGCCTACTACAAGGCGACGGGCAAAACCGGACTGATTGATATAATGAGTAAATTTACTGATCATATGCTTACGGTGCTGGGGCCTGAACCGGATAAAAAAAGAGGATATCCCGGACACCCCGAAATAGAGCTTGCCCTGGTAAAAATGTATAAGGCAACCGGGGATGAGAAATATTTAAAGCTTTCAAAGTTTTTTATTGATGAGCGGGGAACCGAGCCAAACTTCTTTGAAACAGAGGCAGAGGCGAGAAATGAAAAAGGGTTAAATATCATGCAGGAGCTTGGATATAAGTATTGGCAGGCACATCTTCCGGTAAGAGAGCAGACTACCGCTGAAGGCCATTCAGTCAGGGCAATGTACCTGTACGCCGGGGCAGCTGATATAGCCAGGGAAACACAGGAACGGGAGCTCTTTGAGGTATTAAGGAAACTGTGGGACAATGTTACAGGAAAGAGGATGTATATTACGGCTGCAGTAGGATCACAGAGATATGGCGAATCCTTTTCCTTGGATTATGATCTGCCTAACGATACTATTTACGGTGAAACCTGTGCATCTATCGGCCTTGTATTCTTTGCCCAGAGGATGCTTCAGATGGATCCTGACCGTAAGTATTCCGATGTTATTGAAAAAGCGATATATAATGGCATTTTAAGCGGGATATCCCTTGATGGAAAGAAGTTTTTCTATGTAAATCCTCTGGAAGTGGCGCCGGAAGTATGCGAACACAGGGTCGATCATCGCCATGTAAAGACCCGGCGTCCCGGATGGTATGATTGTGCATGCTGTCCTGCCAATGTGAGCCGGTTATATACATCAATCGGTGATTATATGTATTCTGTTTCCCGGGAGGGTGAGATATACGTTCATATATTTGCAAATAACAGTGCTAATATATCCCTCAATGATGTAAACGTTGAGCTTGATGTTAAAACCTGCTATCCCTGGGATGGTAACATTTCGATCGATGTAAACCCTGAGCATGCCGGTGAATTTACTATAGCAGTGCGGGTTCCGTCCTGGTGCCTGGAACCTTGTATAAGTATAAACGGGCAGCCGGTTAACATAAGCGAAAATATCCATAAGGGTTATGTAAAGATGAAAAGAACCTGGAAACCGGGGGATAAAATCGATATATGCTATCCCATGGAAGCCAGGCTGGTACGCGCTAATCCAAGGATCCGTGAAAATGCAGGCAAAGCCGCTATACAGCGGGGACCTGTTGTATATTGCGTGGAAGAGGCTGATAATTTCCAGGGCTTGCAAAATATTGTTATACCCCGGAATGTAAAATTTGATGAAAAATATGATAAGGATATCCTAAATGGGGTCGTTGTTGTTGAATTCAAAGCATACTGCCAGGAAGATTGGGACAGTGAAGAATGCTACAGTTTCGACCAAAACCGCTATAGAGAAGTAAAGGTAAGGGCAATTCCCTATTATGCCTGGTGCAACAGAACACCGGGAGAAATGATGGTATGGCTGAGAGAAGAGGCCTGTATTGAAATATAGATGGGAAAAATATAAAAGAGAATTATATGTCATACCCGGAATAACAACAAGCTTGTCAACAGGCTTGTTGTTATTTTTAAGATTCTGTTTATTCTGGAATATTACAGGATAGCCGGAAAAAGAAAAGAGTATTTGTTTTTTTGCGAAGATTGGAGTAAGATCTTTTATGTAGATATGGAGGTGAAATGCCCATGGATATTAAGGAGAGAATTCAAAGGCTGCGGCAAAAGATGAAGGAAAGAAATATGGATGCGTATATCATTCCCAGCTCAGATCCCCACATGAGCGAGTATACAGCCCCCCGATGGCAGGGCAGAAAATGGATATCGGGTTTTACAGGTTCGGCTGGAACTGTTGTTATAACCGGTGAAACAGGCGGCCTATGGACCGATGGGCGGTATTACATACAGGCTGCAGAACAACTTGAAGGAACCGGCATAAAACTATTCAAAGCAGGAATGCCGGATGTTCCGGATTATATTGAATGGCTTGAACAGACGCTTCCGACAAACAGCAGGATTGGGCTGTGCGGTGAGGTGTTCCCTGTCTCCAGGGTTAAGGAAATGGAGAAAAAATTATCCCGCAAAAAAATAAGCATTGTCAAGGAATTTGATCTTATTGGCGAAATATGGGATGATCGGCCTCCTGCACCGCAGGAACCGGTATTCATCCATGATGTGGAGTTTGCAGGAAAAACTGCCGCTGAAAAGCTGAAACAGGTTCGAAATGAAATGGTCAAAAAAGGTGTAAATTACCACTTGATATGCAGCCTGGATGATATTGCCTGGTTATACAACATCCGGGGTAATGATGTGGCCTATAATCCGGTTGCGCTGGCTTATGCGCTGGTTTCAGATACTTGTGCCTGGCTGTTTATTGATAAGAGCAAAGTTTCGGATGCTGTAAGAAGCATGCTGGAGGATAACGGTGTTATCATAAAGGATTATGGACTGGTTAATAAATACCTGGCTGACCTGGGGGACAAGGATACAATACTTTTTGATCCTGCCAGGACTAACAGCTGGCTTTACGATGCAATAGCCAAAGGCTGCAAAAAGGCAGAAGGTGAAAACATAACTACACTCATGAAAGCCGTAAAGAATGAGACAGAGATAGAGAATCTTAAAAGAACCCATGTTTGTGACGGGGTGGCCGTGGTCAGGTTTCTATACTGGCTTGATCACAATCTGGGCAGGCAAAGGATTACCGAGATAACCGCGGCTGAAAAGCTGGAGGAATTCAGGCGGCAGCAGGAAAACTTTATTGGGCCAAGCTTTGCCACTATAGCTGCTTATAAGGATCATGCAGCCATGATGCACTATCAGGCTGTTGATGAAACCTGTTACGAGTTGAACAGGGAAGGCATGCTGCTTATTGATTCCGGCGGCCAATACCTGGGAGGAACAACTGACATAACCCGTACAATAGTTCTGGGGCCAATTACTGATGTACAGCGAAGGGATTTTACGCTTGTTTTAAAAGGCCATATCAATCTTGCCCGTGCAAGAATGCTTTATGGTGTTACAGGTTCAAATATTGACATACTTGCAAGGATGCCCATATGGGAAGCCGGTATTGATTATAAAAGCGGCACCGGTCACGGAGTAGGATATTTTCTTAACGTACATGAAGGGCCTCAGCGTATGAGCCAGATTCCAAACAATGTCAAACTGGAAAAGGGGATGATTATCACCAACGAGCCGGGAATATATATAGAAGGCCGGTATGGTATCCGTACAGAAAACGAGATGCTGGTGGTAGAGGACGGGGAGAATGAATTCGGTAAGTTTTTAAGATTTGAGCCTATAACATATTGCCCCATTGACATTGAAGGAATTGATCCCGATCTTTTGACTGATGATGAAAAAAGATGGCTTAATGATTATCATGGTAAAGTATATGAGACCTTGGCCCCGTTCCTGGAGGAGGACGAAAGAGAGTGGCTGAGGAATGAGACAAGAGCGATAGGCTAATATACGGGTAATGTACACATAATAAGAGCCGTGGGGTATCTGTTGAAACTCCATGGCTTTAAATTTATGTTTTAAATCAACCTGTTATCGTCCCTTTCCATTTTGGCTGGCATGGTTTGATGCACATTAACTATCCTTCTTTTTTATTTCAGAGTATATCAGCAAAACCTCATAATTCTTTCCCGGCGAAGTAAGCGATACAGTTTCTTAGCCTTGAGCACCAGCGGGCGGAATAATATTCTTCACAATCAATATATCCGATAGTAAGATTACCAATGAGCATATGTGGAGAATATTGCGGATCTTTATATTATATCGTGTTTATATGAGAATCCTTGGTATACCGGTTGGCGTAGCAGCTTGCAGCATAGCTTTCCGGTTTAATTTTTGGTTCAAAAGCTGTACTTTTTGCCATAGCTACCATTTCATTTATCAAATCCTTGGTGGCGCCCCTGGTGCCTATGTCTAAATGAAACTCAAAGTGTATATCTCCCGAACGGCCGGAATGCTTGATCAGGCATTCGACTATTCTCTCAATTTTATCCTCCGTAAATAAAGACGCTATTTCCAGGGTTCTGGCCGTTTCGTAATATATTTTCTCCCTGAGACTGTGTATAGGCCGTGGAATGGTATGCTTTGTGATAAAACCCGTAGCTCCACGGCCAATCCGATGAAGATGGATTGCCGTGACAAACAGGGTTTGCTTGCAAACCTGGGAATCCGTACCGATAGAAAGACGGTATTCGAAGTAGGGGGCTTGTTTGATAAAGCTTATTATATGCTCATATACCTGATCAAAGGCCAGGTTATGATATTTTGAGTTGCTGAAAACAAAAAGATGCTGTTGCGCTGCTGTTTTTGCTGTTCCGGTATTTATAGCAATCCCTCCCCGTAATCCTCATCTTATTGTTAATTATACATCAAACTCTCTCAAAATCATAGGTCCGTCTAAGAATTCTATGTAGTTTTCCTTTATTTCTCCGATGAAATGTGCTAATATTTGATATATAATCATTAAAACTGTGGAAAAATAAGCCATGTGGGATTGGAGTGATAATATGAAACTTACTGTATTGGGCAAATATGGGCCGTTTCCTGCTGCAGGGGGTGCATGTTCGGGATATCTGGTTGAGAAAGAAAACACGAAGGTACTTATAGAATGCGGAAGTGGTGTATTCAGCCGTTTACAGCAGGTATGCCCTATAAATGAGTTAAGCGGAATTATTCTTTCTCACTTGCACAGCGATCATATGTCGGATATCATGATATTGCGCTATGCTTTGGATTCCTGGAATGCCCGGGGATTGAGGGAAGATGTACCCGTACCATTATATGCTCCGGGAAATCCTGTTGAGGAATATAACAGGCTTTACTATAAAAACGTTTTTCAAATTACTCCTATCCATGATGGTATGCAGTTAAAAATTGGTGAGCTGTCATTTTTATTTCAGGAAATGACCCATCCTGTTCAGAGTTTTGGTATGGTTATTTCAGATGGAATCAAGAGAATTGCGTATACCGGTGATACAAATTATAATGATAAAATTGTACCCTTTGTCAGAGATGTAAATCTTTTTATTGCCGATACCGGTCTGCTGTATAAAGACAAAACCGGCCCCGGTGTCCCCCATCTGACGGCTCTGGAGGCGGGTATTATCGCATCAAAGGCTGAAGTTGAAAAGATGATGCTGTCGCATATTTGGCCGGGCTATACGGAAGAAGAGGTTGTAAAGGAGGCAGCGGTTAATTATCCGGATGCTTTTATTGCGAGGGAGATGGAAGAGTATATTATATGATCGTTGATTTTTTATTATAAACGCCATTTTATGAGTCTTGTGAAAGGAGTAAAATTCTTGTTGATCCGGGTAAAGCGTCCGATTATATGGATTACCTTTGCCTATGTCATGGGAATTTTAGCAGGCATTGCAGTTAATAAAAAGTTAATGGCATTGTTATGGGGCACTGCCCTTTTAGTAGTTTTGGCTGCCTGGTTTATGGAATACAGAAGGGAAGCCAATTTTATTCTTATATTGGTAGCCATTGGCCTGTTAGGGGCTGCGGCTATACAAAGATACTTAAACATAAAAAATCCGTTGGATGATGTTGTAGGCAGAACAGTGACTGTAAAGGGTCAGATTGCAGACAGTCCCAGGTATATGGAGGAACGGGATGTTTATGTACTGGATGTTTTCTCCGTGACTGCACAGAACACACATATGGACATTGACGCAAAGGTCCAGGTCACGGTTTACCCGGGTTCTCGGAAAAGCCAAAGGTTACGCTTTAATTTCGGCGATATTGTAGAAGTAAGAGGGTTGCTGCAGCGTCCAAAAGGGCAGCGCAATCCCCGATGTTTTGATTACAGGGCCTATCTGCAGAGGCGCGGTATTTTCAATACAATGGCTGTTTATGATTACAGTATAAAAAGAATAGGGATCGGCAGGATAGCGTTCCCACGATCCTGGCTTTATAAATTAAGAACCCGTGCCGAGAACATATTGGATACTAACATTGGTGGCCAGGAAGGGGAACTGTTAAAAACCATGCTGTTGGGGCAGAAATGGCTGCTACCCGTACAAATCCAGCAGGATTTCCAGAAAACCGGCCTGGCTCATGTGCTGGCTATATCAGGCCTGCATATTGGGTTTATAGCAGTGGTGCTGAACAGAATGGTTCAGCTCCTGCGCCTTTCGAAAAAACAGTCTTTTGTCTTTATAACGGGTGTTCTTGGCCTGTATTGCGTGCTGGTAGGCTCTGCTCCGTCGGTTATCCGTGCTGCTGTAATGGCTGTGATGGTATTGGGGAGCAGGGTAGTGGGCTGGCAATCCAATATGCTCAATAATGTTTTCGCAGCTGCGTTTCTTATACTATTGTGTTGTCCCGCGGATTTGTTTGAGGTGGGTTTTCAGCTGTCATTTGCAGCCGTCATAGGAATAGTTTTCTTTAGCAGGTACTTTGAAAACTTATTTGGCTTTTTCCCAAAGAGTATAGCATCAGGATTATCCGTTACCATATCGGCCCAGCTGGGAGTATGGCCCCTGATTGCCTATTATTTTAATACTTTTTCAATTATTGCCGTACTTGCCAACCTGTTTCTTGTTCCCTTATCGGGGCTTATAGTCATGCTGGGATTTGGAATGATATCCGGGTCCATGATTATACCGTTTTTGGGCAGACTGCTGGCGCCCTTGATAAAACTGTTGTGTGCTCTGCTTATAAATTGGAACGAAATTTTTGCAGCCCTGCCATGGACATTTATACGCGTAGTTTCTCCATCACTTATTTTTATGGTATGTTATTACATGGTTTTCTGGTTCCTGTCGCAGGACAGGCCTTTGAGAATGAGATATCCTTTGCTGTGGTGCTGCGGTTTAGTTATAACAGCATTGGCATTAAGTATATTTATTCCCGTTGTTAATAACGATTTGTATATTGTTTTTCTGGATGTTGGGCAGGGTGATTGTGTATATATCCGTACACCTGATGAAAAACATATTTTAATTGATGGAGGAGGAAAATATCCATCAAGTTATGATGGAACGTTCGATGTTGGAGAAGATGTTGTCGTACCATTTTTGCTAAAAAACGGTGTTTGGCATTTGGACTTGGTGGTTATGTCCCATGCCCACGATGATCATATAGAAGGGCTGGTCTCAGTGCTTAATAACATCCGGGTAAGGGCGTTTATGGAATATCCGCCAGGTGAAGATAATGAAAACTATGCCAAACTAAAGGAGCTTGTAGCCAAAAACGGTATTCGGAATATACATGCTCATGAGGGGCTTTCATATAGAGTTGGTAAAGATGTATGGCTGGACGTCATATATCCGCCAAAGGAATCAACGGAGGTACAAACCCTGTTTAGCAGGGGGGATAACAACAGATCTTTGCTGTTGCTTTTGCGCTGCAAAGGTACCGGTGTTCTTTTTACCGGGGATATGGAAGCTGATGTGGAGAATTACCTGGTTCCTGAATGGAACGGGTATGTAGACGTATTAAAGGTGGCGCATCACGGCAGTAATACTTCATCGACCGATGAATGGCTTGATGTTTTGAGTCCTCAGCTTGCCGTAATCCAGGTTGGCAAAAATAGTTTTGGACATCCCCATCCTCATGTGCTGCAAAGACTTGAAAGGAGAGGCATCAGGATTTTCCGCAATGATCATCACGGTGCGGTTATAGCATCGTACAAAAACCGGCAATGGCATGTAAGACCGATGGTCAATGAATCATAAGCATATACGACTGATGAAAGGAGCTTGCACTGATGAAGAGTTACAGGAAAGAACTTTGGTTTCATATAAACAGAAGGAGGGACTTCGTTAATATTACCGGTACCTTACAGAATTGTGTGGAAGAAAGCGGTATTAAAGAAGGGCTGCTTTTGTGTAATGCCATGCATATTACAGCCAGTGTGTTTATAAATGATGATGAACCCGGACTTCACCAGGATTTTGAAGAATGGCTGGAAACGCTGGCTCCTGAGAAGCCATATTCGCGTTACCGGCATAACGGCTATGAAGATAATGCGGATGCTCACTTAAAGCGCACTATAATGGGAAGGGAAGTAGTGGTAGCAATTACCGGAGGCAGGTTGGATCTGGGTCCGTGGGAACAGATTTTCTATGGCGAGTTTGATGGAAAAAGAAAAAAGAGGGTGTTGGTGAAAATAATAGGGGAGTAAATCACAATAACTATATATAGTCAGATTCCCGAAATTTATGGTAAGGTATTTGTTCTCAGACTATAAAAACGGAGGGTGGCAGCTTGTGTCTGTATTAGCAAAAAAAGACAAGCGTATTGGATGTTTTATAATCAATGGAATGAATGACGGTTGCGGCAGCAATGATCTTCTGTCGTCTTATATGGAAGAACAGGGCTGTATTACATACTGCTGCACTCCTGTAACATGCTGCAGCTCATGGGATGGCATGAATTCCAATATTTATTTTGAATGGTTGATTTTAGCTGAAAAAGAACTTGTCCGTTTTATGAATGATTGTTTTGCCATTGTGATTATAGGGTATTCTATAGGTGGATTGATAGGAATTCATTTGGCTGAGAAATACAATGTCGATGCATTGATAACAATAAATACTCCAATATATATTTCTGACTTCAGACGCCTTGTAGGCATGCTGCGATATCAGCCAAGGGAAATAAATCCTTCGAACATAAACCGGAGGGTAATATCTGCTTTATATAATTTATTTAATTTTAACAGGTTGGTTAACCAGGCAAAAAGAAAACTATGTAAGCTGTACTGCCCTCTTTTGGTTATTCAAAGCAAAAAGGATAGGATTATTGACTGGTCCAGTGGTTATTATATATTAGAAAATGCCCGCAGCCGCGATAAAGAAATACAATTTTTTCCTAAGTCGGGGCACTTTATACTATGCGATTCTGAGAAACAGCTGGTTTTTATCCGTGTGCTGCAATTTGTTGAGAAGACCATGGAAAGTAAGTTATTGGTTGAGGGGCATATATAATCTGTATGGTACCGGGACTGCAATCTCTTTGAATGTATATCGGCCAGTACTATCGGTAAAGGAAGGAGATTGAGGCATATGAGGAGATTCGAAGATAATAGCTGGAAAGAAAAAATGAGAATACGATTTGACTATAATAATATGATGTCCGATATGATTGGTGATGAGTGGGGAATAAACAAGGATCAGATTACAGCCCTTATACCTAAGATAAGAGATGCCGTTGATAAGCTTAATCATAAACGAAAAGCCGGTAAAACCCAGTGGCGGGACCTGCCTTATATACAGAAAGACGTGGTTAAAGATATACTGGCTGCTGCTGACGAGGTTCGTCAAAAGTATGAAACCTTTGTACTGCTGGGAATTGGCGGCTCAGCTTTGGGCCCCATAGCCGTACATCAGGCGCTTAACCATCTTCACTACAACGAATTACCCAGGGAAAAGAGGGGCGGTCCCAGGTTTTATGTGGTGGACAATATTGATCCGGAAAGAATACAGGCTTTGTTCGATGTTGTTGATATAAAAAATACCGTATTTAATGTTGTAACAAAATCGGGTAATACTTCCGAAACCATGGCACAGTTTCTGATAGTGAGGAATATGCTCAAGGAAGCCATAGGAGAGAAATACAGAGAACGCATTATTGCTACCACTGATGCCGAAAAGGGCAGTTTGATCAAAATTGCCAGGGAGGAAGGGTATAGGACCTTCTTTATTCCTGCCGGAGTTGGAGGCAGGTTTTCAGAGCTGTCTCCTGTAGGGCTTCTGCCGGCAGCTGTGGGTGGTATTGATATTGAAGAATTGCTTGCAGGAGCGGCTTATATGGATGAGTTGTGCAGTGAGGACGATGTATTTAAGAACCCCGCATATATGGCGGCCGTTCTTCAATATATTGCTATGCAGCAAGGCAAGAATATATCCGTGATGATGCCTTATGCTGATTCATTGAAATACATGGCTGACTGGTATGCTCAGCTATGGGCTGAAAGCCTGGGCAAAAAACTGGATCTTGACGGAAAAGAAGTATATGCAGGTCAAACTCCAGTTAAGGCTTTGGGAGCAACTGATCAGCATTCTCAAATTCAACTTTATACCGAAGGGCCTTTTGATAAAGTAATTACCTTCATTACGGTTGAAAAGTACCGAAGCAAGGTTTGCATTCCAAGAGCCTATGAGGATATGACAGGGGTTTCTTTTCTTGGCGGGCATACAATAAACCGGCTTATCCGGGCGGAACAAATGGCTACCGAGTATGCATTGTACAAAGCAAAAAGAATGAACAGGACCATCATATTGCCTGAAGTCAATGCGTTTACTATAGGCCAGCTTCTGTATATGCTGGAGGTAGAAACAGCCTTTATTGCCGAACTGCTGAATATCAATGCTTTCGATCAACCCGGTGTGGAGGAAGGAAAGATAGCTGCCTATGCCCTTATGGGAAGGCCGGGCTACGAGAGAAAAAAGGCCGAGCTGGAGTCCGGGACTGAAAAGAAAATGGAGTATATTATATAGGATTTAGATCTATAAGACATGCATCAATGAAACAAAAGGAGCTGAAATAGAAATTGAAGGCAACTATTGACTGCGTACACTGTTATCTGAAACAGGCAGTGTCTTGCATGAAAATGGCAGGAATAGATGAAGACACCCAGCATGAAATAATTTACAAGCTCATGGATTATATAAAAGATTATGATCGGGCCGATACACCTGCCGGGAATTCCACCCTTGCTGTATTGAAGACTTATGAACTCATTAACAATGATGATCCGTATAAAGAGGTAAAAAAACAGTCCAATGATCTTGCTCTGCAGTTATATCCCCGTCTGAAGGATATAATCGATGAAAATGGGGATCGGCTTTACAAAGCGCTTAAAATATCGGTTGCCGGTAATGTTATCGATTTAGGCATCAGAAGAAGCTTTAATATTGAGGAAGAGTTAAAATACAGCATGGAAACCGGTTTTGCAAAGGATCATTACCAGGCTTTTGCCAAAAAACTGGAGCAGGTTGATGAAGTCCTGTTTTTGGGAGACAATTCAGGAGAGATCGTATTTGATAAAATACTGGTGGAGGAATTGGTCCGGCTTGGGAAAAGGGTAACCTACGTGGTAAAAGAAGGTCCCGTGCTCAATGATTCTACAATGGAGGATGCCCTGTATGTAGGCATGGATAAGGTGGCCAGGGTTATGACCACCGGCTCCAGGTTTTTGGGAGTGTCCTTTAAACATATTTCCCGGAAATTTGCTGATGTGCTGAATAATGCGCCGCTGGTTATAGCGAAAGGACAGGCAAATTTTGAATCTCTCGAACAGGAAAAAATGGCCCGGGACAGAATATTTTTTCTTTTAAAGATTAAATGCGATGAGGTATCAAAAACAGCAGGCGTACAGATGGGCGATTTGGCTTTTTTTACAGTATAATCAAAATATGAAAGCAATTTATGTAAATGAGGGGCAGCCGGATGAGTGTATTTGTACTGGATAACATTAGCTGGAAAACAGATGTTGATAAACTGATGGAAAAATACTGTATTCCCCGGGGAAGTGACGATGCTGAAAGGCTGGGAGTTTTAGCCCGGGAGGCTGAAAAAGCAGGGAAACCCAAAGCTTTGTTTAAGGTCTCATATATTGAAGACAGAGGCCATGATTTTGTTGTTATTGACGGTATAAAATTTACAAGCCGGGTTTTGCGAATTAATCTTGAGGAGACATACAGGGTTTTTCCTTATATCGTTACATGCGGCACCGAAATTGATCAGTGGTCAAAATCAATTAGTGGGTTTATGGAGAGCTACTGGGTTGACGGAATAAAGGAGATGGCGCTTAGGGAGGCAACCAGGGCGCTTTACAGTAAGATTGAGCACGATTATCGACCGGGTTCAATGTCCGGAATGAATCCGGGTTCGATTGAGGATTGGCCGATTGACCAGCAGAAGCAGTTATTCAGGCTTTTGGGTAATCCCAAACAGGATATTGGAGTGGAACTGACCGACAGCTGTTTGATGATTCCGATAAAGTCGTCTTCAGGCATACTTTTTTCCGACAGCAAAGGCTTTGAGAACTGCCGGATGTGTTCAAGGGAGAACTGCCCGGGCAGAAGAGCGCCCTATGATCCTCAGTTTGTGGACTCATACAGCGAATAATGTGCTTGGATGAAAGGTAAAAAGGACTGTCGTTTCTGACAGTCCTTTTTATATCCAGCGCCTGTAATAAGCCGGTATGCTTACAGCTTATCAAGTCAATGCTTCATGTGCCTCTTTGAGCTTTTCAATTATTTCGATGTTCTGGGGGCATACGCTTTCACATTGACCGCATTCTACGCAATTAGAAGCATCCTTGCCCTCATCAGTGAGCATTTTGTACTGCTGTGCCTGTCCGGCAAAATCATCGAACATGACAGCATTATTATATATGCTGAATATTCTGGGAATATCCACCCCTGACGGACAGGGCATGCAGTAATTACATGCTGTGCAGCCCACTCTGGTTTTGCTTTCATATAAAGCTTTTACCTTGTCAACAATATTTAGCTCTTCTTCAGTCATTGAATTTGGTGCTGCCTTGCTGAAGATTTCTATATTCTCCTTAAGCTGTTCCATTGTACTGACACCGCTCAGAATAACGGTCACTTCCGGGAAATTATACAACCATCTGAAAGCCCATTCCACCGGAGAGCGTTTAACATGGTAGCTGTCCCACAGATTACGAATATCTCCAGGTATATTACGGGCGAGCCTTCCGCCTTTTAATGGTTCCATAATAACTACGGGTATTCCCTTGGAACCGGCATACCGCAAACCCTCTACGCCGGCTTGATAGTCTTCATCTATAAAGTTAAGCTGGATCTGACACATTTTCCAATCATAGTCATCGATGATTGATTTGAATGCCGACAGATCATCATGGAATGAGAACCCGGGATATTTTATTTTTCCGGATGCAACAGCCTTTTCGAGAAAGCTTATAACATTTAGGTTTTTGATTTTTTCCCATCTGCTTTTATTCAACGCATGAAGCAGGTAAAAATCAATATAGTCAACCTGAAGCTTAGCTAACTGCTCGTCCAGAAGCCTTTCAAAATCATCATAGGAGTTAGCATACCAAACCGGCAGCTTAGTGGCCAGTTTAACTTTTTCCCGGTATCCGTTTTTCAATGCTTTACCAGTCACAATCTCACTATTGCCGCCATGGTAACCGTAGGCAGTGTCTATGTAATTAACTCCGTTGTCAATGGCATAATGAATCATTTTAATGGCTTCAGCCTCATCAATTTTTGATGAATCGGTCGAGCCATCAGGCAAAACCTGTAACGGAAGACGCATACATCCCATTCCGAATGTTGAAACCTTGAACCCTAAATTTCCAAAATCTCGATAATACAACTGGATCCCTCCCTGGTATAATGTTTGGTCTACGTATATTATATCAAATATAAAACAATATTTAAAGGGACTGACCGGGAAAATGATTGCCGCTCATTTTCCCGGCACATCTACACTTTGTGGCTGAAGTCTGATAAAATATTTAAGTGTAAGAGTGGAATGCGGGGTGGGAACCGGATGAAGAAGCTGTACTATGGCTCTTTTGCGAATAAAAAAAGGGAAGAGCTGGTTAACGAATGTATCGGCTTTATTAAGAATGATCTAAAGGTGGTTTACATATTGCCTTCCAGGGAAGCAATGTTTCAGGTCAGGAGGCTTTTTGCCGAACGGCTTGGAGGTATATCCAACTGCTGGGTAATGGGTTTTGATAATCTTGAACGTCTGATCCTGGCCGGTTCATTGGATCAGTCCGGAATAATGTCCGAACTGGAAAAGAGTGTCATTATAAAGGATGTTCTTGGCAGGCTGCCCATTGATGATACTGTATTTGAAAAGGTGAAGGATAAACCCGGCTTTATAAGGCTCTTAACCGAAATAATAAGGCTGCTTAAGAGATCTAATATATTGCCCGGAGAATTTTTTCAGATAATCCAAAGCCTTGAAGGAAATCTGTTTAGAAAGTGTAAAAGCATATACAATATTTACCATGGATATGAAGAATTCAAGACGCAAAAAGGCCTTATGGATATAGATGATATATCATTAAAAGCGGCAGAGGCATGTGTACATTCCAGGATATTCAAAGATATCGGAATTATCGTAATCGATGGATTTATAAATATTGACCCGGTCAACCTTGAACTGGTAAAAAAAATACTTCATACATATCCTGACATCCCTGTTTATGTCAATGTTCCCTTCAAAAATACCCACAATCAGGAATTTGTCCTGGGTGAAATCATAAAAAGCTTTGAAGAATTAGGTTTTGAACGGATTGAAGTTGAGGAGAAGGATGATACAGTTCAGGATAATCAGCTTCATACCATCTGCCATGCTTTGTATTCGGGGAGCGACAGTATAATAGTTAATCCTGAAACGCTTTATATATCCAGCAGTCCATGCCTTGATCATGAAATAAGGGCCGCTGCCGGAAGGATTAAACAGCTTATAGCAAACGCCGGTATAACCCCTTCTGATATAGCAGTTGTTGCGGCTGATACCGAAAAATACCGGACAAGGCTGATTGAGGTTTTTACGGAATACGGTATTCCGCTGAATGCAAAGAAGAATGACGTATTGTTATCCGTACCCCTTGTAAAGGATATCGCCGCCCTTTGGAGAATGGCGTATTATGATGATGAGTGGGAGAGTGCTTTTGTTTCCATAGTTACATCAAAATATCTGTTGCCCTGGAATGTACTTGCCCATGAGAACTACGGAAATAACCGGCTGTTTGAGACAGCCGTGAATGTGCTGAGTGAGCAGCATGATGATTACTTTGAAGCTTTTTTAAACAGCTATTTGAGAGAGGTTGACGATGATTCTTCAAGGATGGCCATGGAGAATTATATAAATACAGTCAGGGCTTTTGTTAATGGCTTTGAGGATCTAGGCAATGCTGTTGAGCTGTTTAAGGAAATATTGAAAGCAGGAGATATTGAGAATAATATACTAAGGATGTACGAGATTGGTTTGCTGGATGCAGATCTTTGGCTTAGAGATATCACCGCTCTGTACAAAACCCTGGATTTTTTTGAAGGATTACACCGGATATATAAGGATTATCAGCCGGATGCCATCGGAATCGAAGCCGAAGGCCTGGTTCAGCAGATACTGAGCGGGCTGTCGGTTTATGAAACTGACGATTTTACAAGGGATCAGGGTGGAGTAAGGTTTATACCGCCGGATTTGCTTAGAGGACAGAGCTACGATACGGTTTTTATTCTCGGGCTCAATGAAGGTGTTTTCCCCAGAAAAGGTGATACCGGGGATCTCTTTGACAGCTATGAGATGCGAAGGCTTTTTGAGTTGAGTATTAATCTGCGGCCTGCCGAATGGGAACTGGAAAGAGAAAAGCTCAGGTTCAATTCCTGCATGGCATCTGCCCGGAACAGGCTTTACCTGTCATTCAGAACTGCAGATGAAGATGCCAGCATAATGATAGCTTCGCCGTTTATAGATGAGGTAATGTCTGTGTTGGATACAGACAGTAGAAAAAGTATCATTGCAAAACCTGTCAGTATGCGGGAAAGAATGGAATTTAGAGGCGAACCCTTCAGCACAGGCGAAATGATCAGGAAGATAAATCTTATGCACATTCAAAATGCTTTACCCGTTAACAATTTGCCTGTAACTGACGAAATAACGGACAGACTGAAATATCCCCTTCATGCAGCATCTGTTGAGTTTGCAAGGGAGTTTGAAAGTGAATTTAATGAATACGATGGTAAACTGAATCAACCGAAGATTAAACAGCAGGGGTTGAAGTATACCTTTTCAGCGTCCCAAATAAACAGGTATGCCCGGTGTCCCTTCCTGTATTTTGCTGAAAGGGTGCTTGACGTTGATCCGGAGGACGATACCGCAAGGAGAAGAATGGATGTCGGGATATTCTATCACAATGTAATAAAGGTTTATTATGAAAGGTGCAAGGATCCCCGTTTGCCTGATATAGAACGGTTACATGATATCTTTGATAATCTGGCGGAATATCTGGATCTCACATACCTTCCCCCGTCTCTAAGGGTATATGCGCTGGAAGAGCTGCGGCAGGTCCTGGAAAGGTTTATCAGACATGATGCCGAAAATATGGCAAGGTATAATGAGGTTACCGGCTGCATTCTGAAACCGATCATGCTGGAAGAACGATTTGTATATAAACTGGATGGTGACAGAGCCGTTATAACGGGAATTGCCGACAGGGTAGATCTTGAAATCGATTCAGATGGCCATTTTACCGGCAGATTTATTATATACGACTATAAAAAAGGGAGTATAAATGGTATAAAGGAATGTATAAGTGGGGATGATTTCCAGCTGCCGCTGTATTTTTCCGCTTTTAAAAATATACTGAAAGAGGCATTTGGTATTCCTCACCCTGAATGCCTTGCCCTTTTATACTACAGCATTGAAAAACTGAACCGGGACGGTATTATCAGGAACGATATAAAAAAAGCGCTGTTTGAAGGAAAAAAGGGAACAAAAAGCACACCCGAAAAGGCCAATATGGAACTGGTGCTTTCATGGGCGGAGCAGGAAGCGGTAAAGGTTATTGAAAAAATACGACAGGGATATTTCATGCCGCCCAGGGAATGTCCCAAAGGGATTTTTGGCTGTATATATGACAATATGTGCAGGTATGACAGGGCAAGGCTTGCAAGAAAGGCTGGTGTGTGAGATGACCGGTAACATCTGCAAATTATACGGTGTAAACGATGAACAGGCCAGAGCCCTTGACATAACTACAAATATAGCCTTAAGGGCCGGAGCCGGTTCGGGTAAAACCAGGGTATTAACCAGGAGGTTTTTGAGATTAATACTGGAAAACCCGGAACTGCCCCTGGACAGCATTGCAGCCATTACGTTTACGCGAAAAGCAGCAACTGAGATGAGGGACAGGGTTCGGGAAGAACTGTCCAAAAAAATAGTAAATACAGCAGATTATAGCGAAAAAAAGAGATTATCAAACCTGAGGATGCAAATGACCAATGCCAATATTGATACCATACACGGGTTTTGCGGAAAACTCTTAAGGGAGCATTTCGCTTATCTGGGGATAGATCCGGGGTTTGCCATAATGGACGAAGTCGATTCCAGGGTAATTCTTTCGAGGATTGCCGATGAAGTAATACGGGAATTTGTTGAGGATGATGATAACCGGGACAGCGTGGATATTATAGCTGCAAACTTATCTGCTGATTTTTTCACAGTTAAGCTTAAACAGGAAATATTGTCGGCTTATCAGAGCATGAGGGAAAAGGGATGCCTGCCTGACATCTATATTGAAAAATTTCAGGACGATAGCGGGAATGGTGTTCATTCGGACACAGCGGATAGTACATCCAACCCTTCGCAGGATGCAAATGATATGGGCATAGGCTTGGTGAGGGCCCTTGAAATGGCGGGATTAAAGCTTATATACCAGCTGGATCAAAAATACAGCCGGTATAAGAACCGGGAGAATCTCGTTGATTTTCATGATCTGGAGCTTTTGACCGTGGAGCTTCTTAAGAATGAGGATATCCGGAAACATTATTTTAACCGTTTTACCACCATTATGGTCGATGAATTCCAGGATTTAAACCCACTCCAGAAGGTAATCCTTGATATGCTTACACAGAAGGATGGGCATATACCCCCGGGAAGGCTTTTTATAGTTGGGGATTACAAGCAGTCCATATACGGATTCAGAGGTTCGGACTATAAGGTTTTTGAACAGGCCTGCAGTGATATATCAAGCTGCGGAAGAGTGGAGAATTTAAGCAACTGTTACAGAAGTACAAGGAATATTATAGAATTTGTCAACAGCATATTTATGCATTTATTGGATCCTTATGAAGCATTGAAGTATCCGGACGATAAAAAGGAAGATAACTGCGGCAGAAAAATTGAAATTATATCGTGGAATAAAGAGGCGGCAATGCAAACGAAACCAAAGAAGAGATGGGATTATGCAAAGAATCTTCTGACTTCCCAAAATTCTCAGCAAAGGTTAAAAGAAGTTTTGGAGTCTGAATATGATGACGCTGCTTCATCGGCTAACAAGGATTTCCAGGGAGATGTTATTGCCGGTACCATTCAAAAGCTTGTTTCTGAGGGTTTTGAGTACAGGGATATTGCTGTTCTGTTAAGGAGCAGGACCTCACTTTTACAGATTGAAAGTGCTTTGATCCGGCATGAAATTCCTTACTGCGTGCTGGGGGGTATAGGCTTCTGGGATCGCCGGGAGATAAACGATATCCTTTCACTGTATAGGTTGGCATTCTATCCCGATGACAGGCTGGCACTGTTTACTGTCCTTCGTTCTCCCATATTCGGATTTTCCGATGATATGCTGTTGGAGATATCTCAATTTATGAGCCGGCATGGGAAACAGCGGCTGGATAAAGTTATGGAAGAATTTTCTCATACTGTGACGACCGGTGATGCCTGGCTCGTCCGGAGAGCTGCCGGGATTATTGGACAGATCATTCCCATGAGCGGTATACTAAACAGCCTTGAACTTATGAAGAAGATTATTGAAATAACGAGATACGATGAGATATTGACTGCCTTACCTCAAGGCGCGAAAAAGCTGAGGAATATTGAAAAGCTGTTAAGCATAGTTGAGGCATTTGAAAACAAAAGAATATACAATGCAAGGGAATTACTGCAATATCTTAATATATTGAAGGATTCTTCAGGTATGGACCAGGATGCATCTTTGGATAATGAAGATAGCGATGCGGTAAAGATATTGACCATACATGCATCAAAGGGACTGGAATTTAAGGCGGTATTGATTCCGGATATGGACCGGCCGCTGGATTATCAAATAAAAAGGAACAAACCCCTTTTTATATTTGACAAAAATGCAGGGCTTATGTCCATGGGAACTGATGCCAAAGGCAAATGGAGCCAAACGGTCAACCCGGAATACGAGAAAGCATACAATCAAAGGCTGCTGGCTGAACTTGAGGAGTCAAGGAGGTTATTCTATGTGGCTGTAACCCGCGCCAAAGAGTATCTGGGTTTAATCGGTCAATACCAGGAAGCTGACAAAAAGGGTACACCTGACTCCCAAAACACATTTATGAAACAGCTGATGTGGGCAATGGATGAAGGCAATGCCGATAAAGTAACGGTAATTGATGCCATGACACTTATTCCCGGAACTAAGGGATACAGCAGTTTATCCCCGGCTTCTATCCAGGAGATTAAGGATTTTGTGCGAAATAGTGAAAAAGGCTATGGAGACGGCATATTAATACCGGGCTTAGCGGAATATGATACGCCCCGGGAAGGCAGTATAAGCATATCTTCCTGGATGAAATACAGGGATTGTCCAAGAAAATATTACCTGGAAAACCTTGCCGGGATTCATGGTGATATAAACGAGCTGTTTTTTGAGGAACGGTCTTATAATCCGGAGGATGCAAACGATCCGGCTGCATTGGGGACGGCAGTGCATATCCTGCTTGATGAAGCGGAGCCTTCCATGTTAAATCAGCTTCGGGAGGACAGCCTTCTGGAATTATCAACGAAATTAGGTATTGAGGTGTCCCGGTCAGATATAGGATTAATTCAAAGATACTTGCAGGGTTTTATTGAAATTGAAAAGCAGCGGGGCAGGACCTACAGAGGGAGCCTTGTTGGCTCAATGAAGGAATATGCTTTCAGATTACCCATATCCCACGGGCTGTACTTTTCCGGTATAATTGACAGGATAGATATTTATGAAAGAGATGACCGGCTTTATGCGGCAATTATTGATTACAAAACTAACAGGCTGGGCAGCATTGCTGATGTTCAGGCCAAAGCCGATTATTACCGTGTACAGCTTATTTCCTATGCATGGGCTTTGAATCAGCTGCTGTATTACAAAGGGGAAAGAGTAAAAGCGGACGAGGCTGTAATATATTTCTTAAGCATTGGACAAGCCGTCAGCATAGCACTGAATGACGGAGATATGAATGCAATAATTGATGAGCTAAAAAACTCTGCTCCGGCACTTCTGGGGAACAGGCCGTTTGACGAATACCGGCCTGTCAGGGGACAGGGATGTGCATGGTGCGGAGTTACAAAGTTTTGCAGGGTATAAGATAAATAGGAGGCGAGAAAAAGGTATGGAAAAAAAGGCAGGCAGCATCAAAATTGAATGTGTGCAGGGTGACATCACAAAACAGGCGGACATTGATGCAATTGTCAACGCTGCAAATGCCCGGCTAATGCCAGGCGGGGGCGTGGCAGGCGCCATTCACCGCGCAGCGGGACCGGGCCTGGCGGAGGAATGTAAGCCGCGGGCGCCGATTAAGCCGGGCCAGGCCGTGATAACAGGTGGCCATAACCTGCCTAACCGCTATGTTATCCACTGCTTGGGACCGGTATACGGAGCAGATCAGCCTTCTGACAAACTGTTGGCTGATTGCTACAGCAATGCGCTAAAAATTGCTGAACAGTACGGTATAACCTCGATAGCCTTTCCCGCTATTTCAACCGGCATATTCGGCTATCCCATGGAGGAAGCGGCCAGGGTGGCTTTTAAAACGATATTTAATGCAGCCTCTTCACTAAAATCGGTCAGGGTGATCAGGTTCGTTCTGTGGGACAGGGAAGCGCTGGAGGTTCACGAGAGGGTACTGGCAGATATTTAATTTGAGAAACGCTCAAGGTCCGTCTTTTTGAATGTCCATTCAGGCGTGATTAATGTGTCGCCAAATTCAATGGAATACCACATCTATTACCGCTTCATGAACATCCGGATTCTTTTCCCTTCCGTCGTAATAGTTGACTCTTGAACCGTGGGGTTTTAAGGGCAGGGTTCTCAGGTAATACCCGAATGAACCTTCTTCTGCCTTTATGCGCTCAAATTCTTCGGGAGGCTTGATTCTTTCTTCGATTGTTTTTCCCGACGCATTTATCATGTTCATATTATTTTGTTGTTCAGTCTGTTCAGGAACAACGGTGACGGTAGAGGAGTCTGTTTCATAAGGGGCTTTATCTAAAGGGGATGAATCTGACTGGTTATTCAGTTCTTCTGTAATTGAATTGTTGTTATTTGGCGGGTTATTCTGACAAGATGAAAAAAATAACAGCACTATAATGGTTATGGCCAGCCATTTTCTCACATCTAATCTACTCCTGTTCAATTGCAGATTCCATTGCCTGTTCACCTTGTCAATATCGTCCGTCAGCATGTCTGTTTTTTGGATAATATTATCAGGTTAAGCTATTATCAATTATATAGAAGATATGGTATAATGACAATGTATAATTTTGATCGGCACTTGTACTGGATAAACCTTTGATATTGCAGTCATACCAGGATATAGATTCAAGAGTTAAAGGATATTTTCAAACAGTGTAACAGGAACTATCTTGGTGTTCCTTTGGAGTAAAGAGTCTCCGTTTATAATACAGAAAAACGAATTAATATACGTTAATAATGAATACAATGGGGTATATAGAGTATTAAGTGTCCAAGGAACCTTTCCTAATGGGAAACGAGCCCGAATAAATGCCAGGTGTTATGGTGAATCAAGCAAATTTAGAAGGGCAGGGATTACCATGAGTATCAGACAGGCCAGAATCTGGTATTTACATCACAGTGGATTTCTTGTTGAAACCGGAAATTATTATTTTGTTTTTGATTATTCTCAGGATGAACCTACCGGAAGTGACAGAAGCCTTGACAATGGGGTTATTTCTTTAAGGCAGCTGGATGACAGAAAAAGCATATTTGTATTTGTCTCGCATGCTCATGCCGATCATTTCAACAGGGTTGTTTTCAAATGGCAGGAGGAAAGATCGGATATCATGTATATTCTGAGTGATGATGTGCGCCTGGATAGTAAACGCAGCAATTATTACTTTTTGCCACCATACCGGGAGCTTGTTCTGGATGATGTAAAGATTCGGACTTTCGGTTCTACGGATGTTGGGGTTTCATTCCTTGTGGAAGCCGATGGAATCAGCGTATTTCACGCCGGTGATCTGAACTGCTGGTACTGGTATTATGAGTCCACTGAAGATGAGTTGATACAGGACAAACAAAGTTTTGAGAAAGAAATGACAAGGATAAAGGGTCAAAAGGTGGATATCGCATTCTTTCCTGTTGATCCAAGATTAAAAGAGTATTTCCATATGGGAGGGGAATACTTTATCAAAGCTATAAAACCTAAACTGTTTGTACCGATGCATTTTTGGGATCAATACCGGATAACCCAGGAATTTGCTGACAAGATGAGGGGCCTGCAGGTCAAAATTGCAACCCTGTCTCACAGGGGACAGCAAATCATATATAAAGAATAAAAGGAAAGGGGAAAGATACTATGAAATTTAAAATTATCCACACCAATTTCAATGTTATGGATCTGGAGAAAAGCGTATCCTTTTACGAGAAGGCTTTGGGGCTGAAAGTAATGAGGAGGCATGAGGCACAGGATGGAAGCTTTATGCTGGTGTTTATGGGTGATGGAATCACGGACCATCAGGTGGAATTAACCTGGTTGAGGGACCGGAAAGAGCCGTACGATCTGTCGGATAATGAAATACACCTGGCGCTTAATGTTGATGATTTTGATGCTGCTTATGAGCACCATAAGAATATGGGCTGTATCTGCTATGAAAATAAGGCTATGGGAGTCTATTTTATTGAAGATCCTGACGGGTACTGGATTGAAATTGTACCGCAAAGGAAATAATTTAGCAGCCTGCTAAGTGCTATTTTGCAGCGATCGGAGTAACATTTCTTACTTTGCAAAACTAACTGATTTCAACTGAATGGGAAGGAAACACGGAAAATGATAAAGAAAATTCTGCGAATACGTCCTGAAATCTTTTTGTTTTTTTTGCTGCTGTCAGCTGTAGCCCTGGGGAACGGTTTAAGCGATGCTGTCTATTCCAACTATTTTAAAGAAGTCTATCAGGTGACTGCTTTTCAAAGGGGGTTAATTGAATTTCCCCGTGAACTGCCGGGATTGTTGTGTGCATTAGTTATAGGCATACTTAGCTTTCTGGGAGATTTAAGGGCATCATTTATTGCACAGGCATTGGCATTTATCGGAGTTTTGATGCTGGGTGTGCTTACTCCCCCTTTCGGTGTCATGTTGATATTTCTTTTTATCAATTCGATGGGCATGCACCTTTTTATGCCCCTGCAGGATGCCATAGGTATGTCTCTGGCTGAGCCGGATCAGATAGGGAGGCGTATGGGTCAGTATTTTAGTGTCAGGTCTGCTTTTGGTTTTGTTTCGGCATTGATCGTGTTTTTCGGGTTTAGGACGAGACTGTTATCATTTAACACTCCCATAAAGTGGATATTTATTATATCTGCATTTTTCTTTGCATGTGCTGTGGTTATAAACGGTCTTATGATTCGGAGGGTCAAACCCGGGAAATCGGAAACATATAAAACCAAACTGGTCTTCAAAAAACAATACTATGGTTTTTATATACTTGCTATACTGCATGGAATCCAGAAACAGGTCACAAACGTCTATAGCACATGGGTCATAGTTGATCTGCTCATGAAAAAAGCTGATACCGTAGCATTGCTTTCAATTGTAGTGGGTTTTGCCTCCATATTTCTTATGAATTATATTGGAAAGTGGATGGACCGGTTCGGAATAAGACGAATGATGTATGTTGACGCACTTTCATTTGTAGGTATTTATGTGATATACGGCTTGGTGGTATGGGGAATTACTTCAAATGCCCTTCCCGGTCAGGGAACCACCGTTTGGCTGGTATACCTGTTGTTTGTCCTGGATAGGCTGTCGATGCAGATCAATATGGTTAAATCGGTTTATTTACGTTCAATAGCACAAAGTGATGATGATGTTACATCTACACTGTCCATGGGAACCAGTCTGGATCATGTGGTATCTATATTGGCAGCAATTGCCGGAGGATATGTCTGGACAAACTGGGGGAGTCATTGGGTTTTCATTTTGGGAGCTGTATTCTCATTAGGGAATTTGTACATTGCTTACCGTGCAAAGCCAGATAAAGAAGAGGATATAGTTAAAAAGGCCGGCTGTGTGTCTCCTGAAACCGCGTTGTGATTAATTCCTGCCTGCTTAACTGAGCTTAGCTAAATAAAAACGCCTTTCTTCTCGCAGCATAAAAACGGGATGAAAGGCGTTTTTCTGTATAATACTATGCTGCTTAAGCAGTGGCTTTGCCGTTTGCTGATACTTCTTTATCAGATGTTAACAGCTTAATTAAATATAGTACACCCAACATCAGGACAAGGGATACAGGAAGTACTATCCATGCTGATTTGACAAAGCCTGCAAAGATATAGCCCACAAAGGATACTGCAGCTACAGTTAATGCATAGGGAAGCTGGGTCTGCACATGGTTAATGTGATTGCACATTGCCCCGGTGGATGACATGATAGTAGTATCGGATATGGGCGAACAGTGGTCACCGCAGATAGCGCCGGCAAGACAGGCTGAAACTGTAATTACCAGAAGTTCGGGTCCCAGTCCTTCTATAGCCGTCACTATCGGCAGAAGGATACCAAAGGTTCCCCAGGATGTACCTGTTGAGAAGGACATACCAACGGCTACAGCAAATACTATGGCCGGCAATAAGAACAGAAGGTTCGCTGCACTTCCCTTGAATATGCCGCTGACGTACTCGTCCGCACCAAGGAGACCGGTTATGCCGCTCAATGTCCAGGCAAAGGTAAGAATGAGTATGGCGGGAACCATGGCTTTAAACCCTTCGGGGAAGCATTTCATACATTCATTGAAGTTCAGAACCTTACGGGCCATCATGTATATGATAATGATAATCAGAGCAAGGGAAGATCCCAGTGACAATCCCAAAGAAGCATCGCAGTTGGCGAAAGCGTTTATAATGTTCTCACCTTCAAGTATGCCGCCGGTGTAGAGCATACCCAGTATGCACAAAACTATCAGGATAAGTACGGGGATAACCAAATCTATAACCTTTCCTTTTCCGGCAGATACTGCGCCATCCTGGCCTTCATAGGGACGGTCCGGTGTGGTATAGAGGTCCCCATACAATATGGCGTTTCGTTCATGGATTTTCATGGGACCGTATTCGATGTCCGCTAAAGTTATAAATATGATCATTGCAATTGTAAGAAGTGAATAAAGGTTGTAAGGTATTGCACGGATAAAAAGGTCAAAGCCGTCATAGCCTTCAACAACACCAACAACGGCAGCTGCCCAGGATGATATGGGCGCAATCATGCAGATGGGTGCCGCGGTAGCATCAACAATATAAGACAATTTGGCGCGGGAAACTCTGTGTTTATCGGTGATAGGCCTCATCACGTTGCCAACAGTAAGGCAGTTGAAATAGTCATCTACAAATATCAGGACGCCAAGTCCGAAGGTGGCCAATATAGCTCCTTTTCTTGACCGGATCTTTTTTGCAGCCCATTCGCCATATGCTGCAGATCCTCCGGCCTTGTTCATGAGGCACACAATCGTGCCAAGGACAACCAGGAAAATCAGTATACCAACGTTCCATTCATCAGCCAGTGAAGGTATAAAACCATCAGAGAATATTGCATTAAAGGAATTAAGAGGATTAAAGTTAGCATACAGCAAAGCTCCGCTAACAATACCTATGAAAAGAGAACTATATACCTCCTTGGTGACAAGGGCAAGAACAATGGCAATAACAGGCGGTGCAAGTGACCAGATTGTGCCGTATACAAAGCTCTGGTGTTCTTCTCCTGCTGCCTCTTCAGCAAAAGCCGGCCATGCCAATACTGCGAATACTACAGCTATAATCAGCAGCAGCTTGAACAGTTTTTTTCGATTCATAACAAACCCCCCATAATATTTTTGTTTTATTTAAAAAAGCATGAGACATAGAGCGTCTCATGCTTTTAATAATCACACGATAGCTCTCCACTTTATTATAAAAGTGACAGTCTGCTACATATTCTGCAGCAGCCCAGCTGCGGTATCTCTTGGCAGATAACCGAAGCTTCGGCGATCTGTCTTTTCGTCTGTTACAGTGCCAAGCCATGTATAACAGATTACTTGTACAGACCGCGCCTCTATCGGATCACACTAATACTATCTTTTTTAAAGAACCGTTAACCTAAGTATAGACGTAAGGTAAATAAAAGTCAATACCAGAATGCAAAATTCGTAATATTTGCTTGTTTTTTCGGAATATGCGGATGTTGTTCCTTATTATTCCATATTTTTATACAATTCTCGGCTGTTTGTATTGCAGGCAGTTTCCCGGCATTTATCTGGTATAGTTTATTTGAGCAGATATAGATCTTCCGAATTATGCTTTTTTCTCAGTATTTCAGAATCTGGGTTTTCCAACGAAGAAGGCAGCGATTAGGCCCGGACCGCAATGGGAACCTATAGTTGAGCTGATATAACTGATGAAGGAGTCTTTAAAACCAATTCTGTTAATTAGGGTTTCAGAAAAGGTTTTGACATCTTCATTACTGCAGTCAGAATGGCAGATATATACTGTCTGAGAGGAAGGATTAATAACACGCTCTTCCACTATTTCATATATACGTCTGAATGCTTTTTTTCTGCCCCGTACCTTCTCCTGTACAATGAGATGGCCTTCTTTATCAAGATTGAGAATAGGATTTATATTCAGGATCGTTCCAACAGCAGCACCTGTTTTGCTCACCCGGCCGCTGCGGTAGAGATACTTAAGATCGTCACAGGTATAATAGGTATTAATATTTATTCTATTCATTTCCAACCACTCAACGCAATTTTCAGGTGTTTCGCCGGCATCACGCATATCGGCAGCCCAAATGCACAGCATTCCGTAACCAATAGATGCCAGGGTGGAATCAACAACAAAAACCTTAGCATCCGGATGAGATTCAACAAACATGTCTCTTGCAATGACTGCATTGGAATATGTGCCTGATATACCGCTGCCCATGGCAACATGAACTATGGGCAGGTTTAGTTTTTCATAAAGGGTGGACCAGAAGTCTATAAACTCATTTGGTGTCATCTGGCTGGTGCGGGGCACATCGCCTGCTCTCATTTTATTATAGAAAGCAATAGAGTCTTCCGGATTCATCTGATCAGTATATGTTTTATCTCCAATCACATATTTCATGCGATAGGCATAGATTTCCCGGTCCTGACAGAAGGTTGCCGGAAGATCACAACCTGAATCAGTGGAAACACAATACTTAACCATCTTTTATATTACCTCCCTATTTGCTTATAGGCAGGGCGAATATTTTTATAGCTGTGAGATAAGTCAGCTGTGGGCATGTTATATGCTTTTACCCTGCTTTGTATGATATGAAAGCACATATATATATATTATATAAAAAGTGGAATTATGTTGCAAATTATCTTTTTGCCCTGCTCCTGCCTTTGTATTATAAATGTGTTTGTATGGATATTGCAAAGAGTACAGGCAACACGAATAGGAAGTAAGCACATAGGAGCAAAATATGGGAATTAACAAAAATAACAATTGAAATATACAAATGAAGATTACATAATTCTGGATCTGCCGCCGCGCCTGCCGCGACGTCCATGCTGATGGCAATGTCTTTTGCAGAATCTTCCCATGCCGTTTTGTATACATACAATATTACCGGAACCACACACAGGGCATACATATTTATTATTATTAATTGGTTTATTGTTGTAAGCCGGGTATAATCTTAGGCTTTGGTTTTTCCATTTTATAACATAGACTTAACCTAAAACTCTTGCAAGGGCTTTCTGTATTTAATATAATTTTTTCATGGGATTCCTTTTCCATGATTCTACATAAAATGCATATACAAAATATTGATATTACTCGATAGCTGGTTTAGTCATTTTTTTTAATACATCGAAAATAATGAGTAAAAGTAAAGGAGACAAAAATGAAATACGGGAAAATAGTAGGTACAGGCAATACAGCAACCGTATATGAATGGGAGGATAACAAAGTACTCAAACTCTTTCATCAGGATTATCCTTTTGAAGCGATAATAAATGAATTCAGAAACGCAAGCCTGATACGGGATATGGATTTTGGCAAATCCAAGGTATATGAGATCATTTTTTTAGAGAAACAAGCAGGTATAGTATATGACAAGCTGGATGGTGAATCTTTATTGGCCTGGGTTTTAGAAACCGGAAATATACATGAATGCGCAGTTCATATGGCAGAGCTGCATAAGAAAATACTTGGGAATTGCATCAGCAATGCGCCTGATTATAAGGATTTTTTGAAAAACCATATAGAAAAGGCACAAGGTTTGGCAAATAAGGAAGAGGTATTATATATTCTGGATAAACTGCCGGATGGAAATACTCTTTGCCATGGTGATTTTCATCCCGGCAATATATTTATCAATAATGGGAAGACAGCAGTTATAGATTTTATGAATATATGCCATGGGCCTTATCTGTATGATGTAGCAAGAACTGTATTTCTGGTTGAATACACCCCTGTACCGGAAGAGTTTAAGGAACGGGAAAAAATCCTGCTGTTCAAAAAATCGCTGGCAGATTTGTATCTTACGCAAATGAATGTGAGCAGGGAAATGATACAGGATTATTTATCGGTTATTACTGCGGCCAGAATGGGGGAGTGTCCTGAGGAAAGATAAACTATTCTTTATAAGTTTTATGGAAAAAATTTGCGGCTCATTCTTGACTTTGACGTCGTGTCGTCCTTTACAATGGTTTCAGAAAGGAGGCGGAAGAATGAAACTCATGACAATCAGCGAAGTCACAAAGCTTTTTAATGTTTCAACCAGAACACTTCGATACTATGATGAAATTGGATTATTACCCAGTACCCGTATGGAAGGTTATGCATACCGTGTGTATGATGAGCCTTCTGTAAGGCGTCTGCAGCAGATAATTACTTTACGAAAACTCCGCATTCCATTGAAAAAAATTGCTTTAATTTTAAATGATACTAATAAGGCGAAAATAATTGACATGTTTCAGGAAAGTATAAATGAACTTGATGTTGAAATAACGGCATTGCAAACAATAAGAGAAATATTGCATATGTTTGTTGTGCGTTTAAATTCGGCAGCAAATACACAAGTCAGACTTGATATTCTCGACGATGCTGAAATCATGAGTGTTGTTCAAACGCTTAGCCTTTCTAAGATCAATTTAAAGGAGGAATACTCTATGGATGATTTGACCAAAGCAAACAACACCTTATCAACTATAAAGGATGTGCGTATTATTTATATCCCTCCGTTCACCGTTGCAGCGAGCCATTATTTTGGTGAAAATCCCGAAGAAAATGCCTGGAAACCTTTAAACGAATTTGTGAGAGGAATTGGACTCCATAGGATCAAACCCGATTTGAGAGTGTTTGGATTTAACAATCCATCACCAATCGGTAACGAAACATATGGATATGAATTTTGGGTAACCATTCCGGATGATTTGGATGTACCGGCTCCGTTGCAAAAGAAGTATTTTAATGGTGGATTGTACGCTGCTCACTGTATCAAGATAGGTGATTTTCATGAGTGGGAATTTTTTTATCAATGGGTTATGAACAACGGCGAATATAAGTATGATAAACGGGAGCCCCTTGGAATGCATGGCTGTCTTGAAGAGCATCTTAATGTATATTCCTATATTGCTGGTGACCCGGCTGCGGCCAGGTTTATTCAGCTTGATTTGCTGATACCTATAAGAGCAAAACGATAAACCGTGATTTATATTATTATCTGCATATTGCATAAGGCAGAGGACTGAAAAAATGACCGTAAACTCAATGACGATGGTTTACGGTCATTCTTTCTGATTATCAGGGCAGATTATACAGGTTATTCTGAACTTTGTGTTCAGAGGTCTCTATATTCAAAATAATCAAAATCTGCCCAGACACTCCTTGTATGCAAATCCGAAGCAAACATTCCAACAAAACTGCCTGTGAACATCTGCCTGTCATACTCATCAGCAAGCAGTGTCATATCAAAGGGCAGGCCGATTGATGTATAATTCTCGCCATCCAGGCTGTAGCTCAGCATAAGTGAAGGTCCGTCGATATCTGCCCGGAACCATACCGGTACCCCTTTGGGAATTTTGATGGGGGTACATAACTGCCGAAGGGTTTCTTCAGAATAAAGATACGCTGCTATGCATTCGCCTAATTCTTCATCGAAGGTTTTGTACAGGGCATAATGGTTATAACAATTATAGTATACTGTCAGGCCTGCCATATGATGATAGCGCTCAGGTGAGAACTCAAGCTTGGTAACTACCTTCCCTTTAAATGAAGTGACCCGTCGTGCCACAAGGCTGACATTATATCGGCTGGTCAATGATTCCCTGCCGCGCAGGCGCAAGTACCCGTCACGTGAGGAAAGGTCAGCCCAGTCAGAAGTAATGGGCTCACGAGGTGAGCAAAAATGGGGGCTGATATAACCTCCATCAAAATCATTGACCGGGTTCTCGGCTGGGAAAGGATGCTCCGGCAAATCAGGCGCCGGACAGGACGCTTTTGCAATATTACTGCCGTCCGCCATCCGCAGCCAGCCATCATCCGTCCAAACCATCTTCTGTATTGCCGTTTCCCGGCCCAGATAACACCTGCGCTGGGGAAGAATTGGCCTTGCACAGAGATGAACCATGTAGAGTTCCCCGTTCTGCGTTTCTACCAGGGAACCATGGCCGGCCTTTTGAACCCCTGCCTCTGGATTACACAGTTCCGGCATCATATAGGGCGCCGCTTCGCTTGCAGTAAACTCCCATGCTGCGCTGGTAATCACCGGGTTTTGGGGATCCGGTTCGTAGGGGCCGGTTACCGATTTTGATCTTGATACGGCAACACAATGTCCATATCCGGTTCCGCCTTCTGCGGTAATCAGGTAATACATACCGTTATGCTTATAGATATGCGCACCTTCAACAAAACCACGTTTAGTTGCGCCGCGGCTTATAACGGTAGGCTGGCCTATAAGGGTATTGCGCTCAGAATCGTATTCCTGGACAATAATGGAACGGTCATCCATCCTGCCTGGCCGGAAATCCCTGTCCTTGTTAATAAGCCATTTCCTGCCGTCATCATCATGAAAAAGGGATGGATCAAATCCGCTGGAATTGAGATAGACCGGCTTGCTCCACTCGCCCTTCTTTATGTCATCTGTCCATATAAGGTAATTATCTACGTCAAAGAACCATGGATTCTGACAATGCACATTGGAATAGATGAGGTAAAAACGTTTTTCCGATTCATTGTAGCTAAGAGCCGGAGCCCATACACCCTTGGAAGGTTCTTCGCCCGTAAGGTCGAGATATTCTTTTGTTTTCAGGGCATGTCCAATAAGCTGCCAATGCATAAGATCCCGGGAATGATAGATTGGTACTCCGGGGAACCATTCAAAGGATGAAACAGCTATGTAGTAATCATCACCTACGCGTATGATAGACGGATCCGGGTTGAATCCGCGGAGTATAGGATTTTGGATCATCTTCATATACAAGCCTCCTTTGTTAAATTGACTTTGTATATAATATTACCATAAACAAATGCTTGTTTCCATTGTAATCTGTTTGTTGTGCAGGCCAATAGTCCGATTGCTATTCGTGATGTTGTAACAGAAGCCCCCATGCCGGAATTAGCCGGATAAGTGAGCAAATTTTATCAATAGTATAGTTTTCCATATGCTATAATAGAAGCAGCAGCTGTTGGCCAGGAATATTTTATCATTGTGGATTCTTAATACTCTTGGGGTTATTTGTAACACTATAGCGGCGGCATAGACATACCTGTCGGACAGTGTGTCTGTGGGGCTGGAGACTATATGGAGGCTATATTATCAATATGTGAGGTGCCTGATGATTGATTATAAGGATTCAAAGTGGGCTCATGAAATTATTGAGTTGCAAAAGGATGATGGTTCCTGGGGATATTTTCATACACTGAGTAACCCCTCCAAACGGAACCCGATTACCACTGAGCAGGCTATACGGAGGCTTCAAATACTGGGTTACACAATTAACGATAAACCTGTAATGAAGGCAGTATCCTATATGCAGGATTGTTTAGCAGGGAAAAAAGAAATACCTGATCGGAGAGAAAAGGTTCATGACTGGGACATATTCACGGCGCTTATGTTATCGACATGGATACGCAGGTTTACAAAGGATGATTACAGGGCAAATGAGGTTGCGGCAAAGTGGGCGGAAATAATCAGTTACGCATTCAAAAAAGGCGAATATGACAATCAGCTGTATGTTGAAGCATATAAAAGGGTTCTCCGGCAGCCTCCAAAAGGAGCCCGACTGCTGGAGTTTACTAATTTTTATCATGTTTCTTTGATGGCGGATTCACTGGAAGATAAAACAGCCATGCATTTAATGGATTATATATTACAAAACAAATCGGGTGTTTATTACATATACGGAGGCAAACTATCTATATTACCTCAAGAATTCAAATCAAAAGAAGCCAGCAGGTACATAGCAGCTATTGAACTTTTAGCAAGGTATAAAAACCCGGGATGCAGAGAAAAGCTCAAATTTGTGGTTGAATGGCTGAACAGAAACAAGGAGCCGGATGGATACTGGGATATGGGATCATCAGTAAAAGACGGGGTTTATTTTCCTTTGTCCGATTCCTGGCGCAAAAAAGAATCGCGGATTAAGGATTGCACATACAGGATATCAAAACTTATTGAGAATATTGGAGTATAATGATAAAATGCTTACTAACTTTTATTAATCGGGCTCTGTTTATTATAAGCATTATCAGAACTGATAAGATTGATAACGCTGAAAAAGGAAAAACCTATTCTTCTACCGGTTTTCCTTCCCTGTCTGTAATTTTGCCGTCTATTATCAAGTATGCATCTCCAGCTCTTAAAGCGTCTACAAAATGCCGGGTATCCTTTATCCGGTAACGAAAGGCCACACCTGCCAGGCCCGCCAAATCTGCATTATGAATGTCCGCGCCGGATATTCGTACCAGGTGCGGGTACTTTAATGCCAGCTCCCATGCCAGGTGATTGTTGTTGTTTGGGGAATCCGATATGTTATTATTTACTTCCACCCCATCAACCAGATGAGGCTTAGGGTTTGGAGGATAATGAATATATTCCGCTTCCCTGTATGGATGAGCATGAATGAGCAAGCCCCCGTTTTTTCGCACGAGCCAGGAATATTCCTCAATGGAAAGCCTGTCAACATATGGATGAGCAAGCAAAAATTCCTTATCCAGGTTATAAGTTAAAAAGTCAGCTGCATAAGGCTGCAAAGTAAACTCCCATCCGAAGAACACATCCAAACCCAGCTTATCTCCTTCCTCTTTTGCGCTCTCGTAGCCTCGCATAAATAAATCCACTTGCTGTTCCCAGTCCAGTTTCGTTGAAATAGCACAATTTCCATTAAAAAAATGATCGGTTACAAAAATACCGGCATAGCCTGCTTTGTTAAAAGCCCTGGCCATCTCCGCCCCCGTACTGCGAGCGCATTTGCTTACCTCGGAAGTATGAAGATGGGTTTCATACTTATAAAACATTACTTACCTCCTGCAAAAACCAGCAATCCAATAGATGCCGAAATCCTTTTCTCCATGGCAATCCATGTTGATTATATGCACTTATCTGGTAGAAAGTCAAATAATCTATTAGTACGAATGGCGTCATTTTTCATCGAAAAAGGAAAAATACATGTAATTTGCCAGTGAAATTCGGAATGCTATGTTTTATCATAGCAGTTTTTCTTTTTGGATTACTTTTCCAAAAAAGGGGATATTCATATCTTTTGTCTTTGCAAAAGCAGTTTACGCTGACTAACAATTTGCACAGAAGTTGTGGTATAATGGCAATGGAAATTTTAAACAGATACGCACATTACAACAGAAGCTAGGTTGTAGGAGGTGGATTGGATGGGGAACAAGGATTGCGCTAATATGGCAGACAATCTTAGAAACTGTGCCTGCAGCTATGTCAGCTGCAACCGCAGAGGTAAGTGCTGTGAGTGTATTTCATATCATTGGAGCCGGAAGGAGCTTCCGGGGTGTTTGTTTCCGCCTGAGGTGGAGCGTACATATGATCGCTCACTGAAGAGATTTATACAGGCCTATGGAAATAAGTGATTGCATTGTTCAGAGTAATAATAAGTTCTGGGCGATATTATGAGGATTATGATATAAAATAGAATTATAATATGTGTTTTACAATATATAATACATCAAGTTACCTTTTCTGCTATCCATAATACCCCGTCATACAACTTTATCAATACTCAGGCATTTTGTAGTTATGCAGCAATATTTATAATATAAGTCGTTTCAGTATATAAATGTGAACAACGTTATATTGGTAATATTAACTAAACTATGAAAACACAATCGTTATTATGATAGTATGGGAGTGACATGATATTGCTTGCGGTAGATTATTTATACTATCTAAATATGATAAAAGGGAGGTATAACAATGCGATTCAAAAGGTAACCAAGGGCTGCAAGGCAAAGAAATGCATGGCAGAAAGCCCTGCTAAATGCACAACAGGGTATGAACATTGAAAAGTAAATATGTTAAACGGTTAAAAGTCTATTACATCTGTCTCTATCATTGTAGTTTGCACCAGCAACCTGGGCAGGAGTAAGATTTTGAGCCATGAATAAGGCCGTATAAAGTTGTAGAAGAAGATAAAATTTGCAATAAGGTTATTGGCACGGTAAATGAACCAAAGCCACGCTTTGCTTTGTGCCAGGATTTAAAAGTATCATTTTTGAAGACTATTAATATTGTCTTTGCACAGAATTCAATAAATGATCCAATGAAGGTTCCAATCCGGATTCAAAATATACTGATTGGAGGGGTAAAGAAGAAAAAATTGCGAGTGGGGTGTATTAGAGGAGGCAAAAATAATTGAAAATGGTTAGGGGGAATATCATGGAAAAGCAATTTAGAGCTCTACCAGATGAATACAGACTTGAGGTTGAGAAAGAAAAAATGGGGACAATTGAAAGGCTGCAGTATATTGTGCCAAATTTAGGAAATGGTAAAGATATTAAACATTTGAATGTTTATCTGCCATATTGCTATGATACAAATGATAAGAATATCAAGTATAATGTTTTATATTTAATGCATGGCGGTGGTGAAGACGAAAATCTTATATTTGGCGGACCAGGTCAAAACAGAGAATTAAAAAATATCTTAGATAATATGATTGCAAATGGTGATATCGAGCCTATTATTGTTGTCACACCTACATTTTATGGTTTGAAAAATAGATCAAAGTATAAGAAAGAAGTTTATAATGTTGAATCAGTTGATCATCCAATTCCTATAATGGAAGTTAAATATTTCCATGATGAACTAATTAATGACCTGATTCCTTTTGTTGAAACTAAATATAATACATATGCTATGTCGGGGAATAAGGAAGATTTAATAAAATCCCGTCAACATAGGGCTTTTGGTGGATTTTCCATGGGTTCAGTAACTACCTGGTACACATATATAAACTGTCTGGATTATTTCAAATATTTTATACCGCTAAGTGGAGACTGTTGGGTATTTGGTCCAAAAGCAGGAAGCAGCAAGGCAAAAGAAACTGCAGAATACCTGGCAAATATTCCAAAACTCAATGACTATACTCCAGAGGATTACTATATATTTTGTGCTACTGGTAATCTGGACATTGCCTATCCCAACATGTACCCTCAGATTTATGCTATGAAAGAAATGAAGGACAGTTTTATTTATTCACCAGATATAAATGAAGGAAATTTCTATTTCATTGTATGCGATGGTGCTGATCATACCTGGCATTGGGTTAATCAATACATTTATAATATTCTGCCTGATTTATTTAAAGACTAGGAACAGTCCATGTACTGCCGAAGACAAACCAATTTTTCTATCCATCGGCTATTCCGCCTGTCACTGGTGGCAATCAGGTTACTGTAACCATCAATAATCCTCTACCTTTCAATACTTATAACTCGATTTATAGTAAAGATACTATCTTAGTTTACATGCTTAATGTTGTGTTATATAAAACAAACAGAAGATTCTCAGAATATGGAATCCATTAAACATCTATGGTATAATTATGACATTATTTACAACCATTGGTCAATTTAGTTATGAAGCTTTATTTTGATGATCAAATCCAATGCAAAGAAATTGTTAAATTCCACAGCGATATTGACTTGATTGCCAAAAATACAATTCAAAATTCTAATGTTTTTTAGGAAAAGATGCATTACATCTGTCGTGTTGTAGTGCATAGTAGAATGATGTGTTAAAAACGATATTGAACTTTAATACAAAGGGATGATACTATGGCTCGTATTTTGGGAGGTTTTGCTTGTTTGAACATGATTTTAGGTATTATTAAATCAATGGATTGCTTTGTGGGACTAGTAGATTATATTATGGGGAGTGCCACGTATTTGATGGAGACAGCGAACTAATAATGGGCTGGGTAGTATTTTTGAATTCGGATTATTTATAATCTATGAGATGAAATGGAGGGTTGTTTATGAAACATGATAGTTCAACAATATCATGGAATCGACTTGGACGAGAATGGCTTGAATTAGCACAAACAGGTGAAAGTAGAATGTACTTTATTATGCCCTATATGTTAAACTTATTGGGAAATGTTGAAGGCAAGAAAATATTAGATCTTGGTTGCGGTGAAGGTGGATATTCTCGTGAGTTAGCTAAAAGAAACGCTGATGTTGTAGCTATTGACTGCTCTGAAGACAGTATAGCTTATTCAATAGAACAAGCTAAGGTTAATGGATTACCAATTCAACATTATATACGTAATAGCAATGATTTATATGGCATAAATGATAATACCTTTGATATTGTTCTTTGTTCTATGATGTTAATGGATTGCGAAGATTTTGAAGGGACTATCAGAGAGGCAGTAAGAGTTTTAAAGCCATCAGGAAGATTATATGCAAGTGTTCTTCACCCATGTTTCAACGGAAATCACGATCATGGGATTGGACGACAAGGCAAAGGAATTAATCGTGAAGTAGTTGTAAAAAATTATTTCCAACCAACACAATGGGAAGCACCTTTGCCCAATGGTACAACTCCAGTTGTATGGAGGCATAGGACATTAGAAGATTATGTCAAAACTTTTATAAAAAGTGGATTAACAATAGTAGATTTAAATGAACCTCGCCCAACAAGGGAACAAGCACAAATATCAACAGCAATAGCTTGGTTACAAAAAATACCGTTATTTTTATTTTGGGAATTAAAGAAGTGAACTCAGTAAGGATGATGAACATAACATGAAGATGAAAATGGCATATGGTTACGATGATTTTCTTCACAATGGTAGAAAATCACGAAATATCATTAGTTTAAAATGAAAAAAATTCTATGACAGAGAGCCTTCGTATGTAACTATTTAAAATGACAGTTATAAAGGAGATTTTATGCTTGAGGGGAAAAGTGGGAAAATAATTTTGGTGATTGGAACCTAGTGCTGGAAAAACTCAATTGCCATATGACTTTAGTAAGCATAAAAATTATGCTATAAAAGAAATAAAATGGATATTTTTATATAGATACTACGTATTAGCATATTAATGCAAAACAAGAACAACAAACTTTTTTAGGGGGCTTTAAGTTGAGTGATGAAAAAACAAGTTTATTAATGAAAGCAATAAACATTATCTTCGAATCAATAGAATTTATTATATTAAGCTATTTATTGCTTTCTGGCATGTTTTCTTTTAAAACCAGTGTAGTATATATCTTGTTTTTTGCTGCTAATGTTAAAGTGATCCAAAAGTTTTGTGCATCTACGAAACGTATTTTAATGAGTAATATTGCAGTAGTTTCTGTCTTTATTATTTGTATTATTGCCCTTACTGGCTTGTTTTTAACCTTCGGATATATATCTATGTCAATAATCCCGATAAAAATTTCCTAAAATTTAATAACCGGTAGATTACCAAAAAGCCTTAATAAGCAATTATGTCGAATTATATATAAACCATGTCGTACTAGTAGATTTATACAACATAAATAAAGAAATGGGGATGCAAATTTGTATGAAATTAGTTTGGAAAGGAAAATTAAATAAGGATGAGGGATTTCCAACGACAGATCTGCCCGCCAATGCAAAAATGTTTTTAGGAGAAGAAAAATCAACGAGTTATATACCTATAATAATAGCAATATTATCTTTTGGTATTATTGTTTTTAAAACGAAGCAAAGATTTGTATCATACTTATTAATAAACCCAAAAAGTCTTTGGATAGGAATAGCTCTTGCTGTTTTATTCTTAATTGTACATGAAATAATACATGGATTGAGTTGCCCCAAAAATTGTGTTGTAAACTACTATTATTCTATTCACGGGATAACTGCATATCCCCTTTCACCCATGAGTAGAAATAGATATATTTTTATGGCTATGTGCCCTGCTATCTTTTTAGGATTTATACCAATGATTATATGGATTTTTATTCCCGCTAAGTTTGTAATAATTAATTCCATTATTTTTAGTTTTTCATGGGTTAGTTTAAGTGTATCAGTAGCTGATATTTATAATTCAATAAAAGCCTTAAAGTTACCTAAGAATTCACTGATACAGGCTTCTGGAGCAAAGGGCTATTGGTTTACAAATTCTTAAGTTTACGGAGGTAGTATGAGCTTTACGCTTTTCAAATGTCTACAGGAGACGTAAAGAAATTACTAAAAATGCTAAAATTGATTTAATAGACATCATTTATATAATGCAAAACAGAAATACTTTGTATATCTATGATAATAGATCATAAGAAATATGGCCATAAACCAGTGCTATAAGGTTTATGGCCTTTTTTATTTCAGATACCTTGTATCACATTGATATCCTGATAGGAAACCAGCTTTCCAGGGTATAATACTAGAAATGCATTATGAAGGGAAAGAGCTTGATGAAGATTACGGATAAACCTCATAATAGATTAATCCATGAGAAATCTCCATACCTATTACAACATGCCTATAACCCTGTAGACTGGTACCCATGGTGTAATGAAGCATTTAAAAAAGCAAAAGCGGAGGACAAGCCAATCTTCCTATCCATAGGCTATTCCACTTGCCATTGGTGTCATGTCATGGAGAGGGAATCCTTTGAGGACCGGGAAGTTGCCGATATCCTGAATAAGAATTTTGTATCCATAAAGGTGGATAGGGAGGAAAGGCCGGACATCGATCATATATACATGACGGTATGCCAGGCATTGACCGGTCAGGGGGGCTGGCCCCTGACCATTATAATGACGCCGGAACAAAAGCCTTTTTACGCAGGAACATATTTTCCGAAAAGAGGGCGTATGGGCATGCCCGGGCTTATTGAAATACTGACAAGGGTGGCAGAGGCATGGGAGAAAAACAAAAAAGATCTTGTTGCATCCGGGGATAAGATTGTAAAGGCGATCGAGCAGGAAGTGTCCATGGAGGCCGGGAAACAGGATATAACAAAGGAGGATATATCCATAGCCTTTGAAATGCTCAGCGGCTCCTTTGATCAGATATATGGCGGATTCAGCCATGCCCCAAAGTTTCCCACACCTCATAATATGTCTTTCCTTTTAAGGTACTGGAAACTTAATGGGGAAAAACAGGCGCTTGACATGGTAGAAAAGACCCTGGATGCCATGTACCGGGGAGGAATTTTTGATCATATTGGATACGGGTTTTCCCGGTATTCAACCGATGAGAAATGGTTGGTGCCCCATTTCGAGAAGATGCTTTATGATAATGCCCTTTTGGCCATTATTTACCTGGAAGCCTATCTGTGTACAAAAAAGGATGTATATGCTGATGCAGCCCGGAAGATATTCACGTACGTCCTCAGGGATATGGCCTCGCCTGAAGGGGGGTTCTACTCAGCTGAAGATGCGGATTCTGAAGGAGAAGAAGGCAAGTTTTACCTCTGGACCCGGGATGAGATCATGGAAATCCTGGGTGAGGCCGATGGGCAGCTCTTTTGTAATTACTATAATATTACTGTTCAGGGAAATTTTAAGGGCAAGAATATACCCAACAGGCTCCATGCTCAAGCTGATGTAAATGAGTATGAATCCCAAATTTTACCTCTGAGGCAGCAGGTTTTTAATTCGCGAGAAAGGCGCATCCGGCCGTACAAGGATGACAAGATCCTTACTTCCTGGAACGGTTTAATGATTGCTGCCATGGCAATGGGGGGCAGAATACTGCAAGAACCTAAGTATATACAAGCCGCCGAAAAAGCGGTGGAGTTTATATTATCCAGGCTTGTTGATGAAAACGGCAGGCTGCTTGCCCGCTACAGGGACGGCGAATCAGCCTATCCGGCCTATCTTGATGATTATGCATACCTGGTGTGGGGGCTGATCGAGCTTTACCAGGCCGCTTATAAACCGCTATACCTGGATTATGCCCTCAGAAAGAGCCGTGAAATGATTGATCTTTTCTGGGACTCCGATAAGCATGGCTTTTTCCTGTACGGTAAGGATAGTGAGCAGCTGATTACACGGCCTAAGGAGGTTTACGACGGAGCCATGCCATCGGGAAATTCTGTGGCAGCAATGAACTTGCTGAGATTGGCACGCTTAACAGGGGATCAGGATATTGAAAATAAGGCATACGAACAGCTTAGGGCTTTTGCAGGTGTTGTTTCCGGATATCCTGCTGCCTATACTCACTTTATGATGGCTGCCATGTTTGCGTTATACCCGGTGAAAGAAATTGTATTTTCAGGCCGTAGGGAAAACAGCGATACAAAGGAAATGCTTAAGATTTTAAACTCAACCTTTATGCCTCAAACTGTCAGCTTGCTGTATTCCAGGGATGAGGAGGGGGACAGGTTAGCCGGAATGGTGCCGTATATAAAATATCTGACGCCGGCAGACGATAGAACCACGGTCTACGTATGCGAGAATTTTGCATGTAAGGCTCCAATAACCGATAAACAGGAGTTTGCCAAAATACTGGAATAAAAACTTGTAATGATAGTCTCTAATCATAAACCATAGAAAAATGAGTATCAGGCTGATATATGCCGATATTATCCTGTTCCATGTAAACGGGTTCAGATAGTTTTAAAATTCAGCAAAATCTTACCATTTTACCCCCTTTACATCGAACATATGTTCGAATATAATACTTGTGAAAGAACATATGTTCGGAAAATTTAAGCATGTTTTTATCCAGGGGGGGATAACATGGTGTCCTGCAGCGGCCCGGTGTCAGAACAAGACAGGATCATATTTCATATTGATGTCAATTCGGCTTTTCTTTCGTGGGAGGCAGCGTACAGGATTAAGCATGGTGAAACCCTTGATTTAAGGGACATTCCTGCAGTAGTGGGGGGCGATCCGTCTACCCGGCATGGTATAGTGCTGGCCAAATCCATTCCTGCAAAGAAGTATAAAATCCAGACCGGTGAGCCCTTGTTTTCAGCCAAACTGAAGTGTCCCAATTTGGTGGTTGTTCCTCCGCGCTATAGCTTGTATATACAGTGCAGTTCCGATATGCTGAAAATTTTACAGGATTATTCACCGATCATTGAAAGGTTTTCAATAGACGAAGTATTTATGGATTTTACGGGTATGACACGGCATTTCGGCCCTCCCGTAGAAGCCGCATACATGATCAAGGACAGGATTAAGAAAGAACTTGGCTTTACCGTGAATATCGGCATATCATGCAATAAGCTTCTGGCTAAAATGGCTTCGGAACTGGAAAAGCCGGACAGGGTGCATACTATTTTCCCCGATGAGATACCCCAAAAGATGTGGCCCCTCCCAATAGGCGAGCTGTTTATGGTAGGAAGGACAACGGCTCAAAAGCTCAGACGCAAAGGGATCTTTACTATTGGACAGTTGGCCGCCCTGGAACCGGCTCTGCTCCGCCAGTGGTTTAAAAGCTACGGAGAGCTGATTTGGGAATTTGCCCATGGTATCGATAATTCTGAAGTCCAGGAATATTTCCCCATGAAAGGTTTAAGCAATTCTACCACTATCTCCTTTGATGTAAAGGAACGGGATATCGCCCATAGGGTTCTGCTCTCGTTGACTGAAACGCTGGGTATGCGCCTTCGCAAAGCCGGGAAATGTGCCAGGCTGGTAGGAGTGTCCATAAAGAACAAGTACTTTGAAACCTGCTCCCGCCAGCGCAAATTTGATATGGCTACCGATTGCACCAATGAAATCTACTGCAAGGCCAAAGAGTTGTTTGATGAGCTGTGGGATGGAGTGCCTATACGCCACCTGGGGGTTAGGGTGGCGGAATTATGCAGCAACAAACTTCTTCAACTGTCTTTTTTTGATAAGGGTACTGAAAAATACAAGGCATTGGATTATGCAGTGGATAATATCCGCAGCAAATATGGCTGGCATTCTATAATCAGATCCTGTTTCCTGTATTCACCTTTAAGCCCCATGGCCGGTGGTGTTCCCCAGGATGACGCCGACATTGAAGAAGGGGGTAAAGTGTGGAGCCCTTTTGCACATGATTGACTTTATGTTTTTTGTGAATTGGTAAATGAAGGGCAGAAAATGTTGACATATATAGATTGGGTATTATAATATATTATTGTTATTTGCGTTGTGAAACAACGTTTTATAAAGCAGGAAAGGACAGGTATTAACGGCATGAGGAAGTAACCAGTCAGGAATAGTATACGTAAATCCAATTAATATTGATGTTTGCTTGATAGGTGCATTAAGGTAAATGCATTATTTTAGATATTCCGGATTGGTTATTCCCTGGTGCTGGATTTCCATTATTTTACATTAAATTTATTATAATGGATATAGAGATGCAATGATAGGATAAAGTACTTGTGCTGTACCGTCTATAGAAAACTAACATACCGGGTGTAATTGAATGATGAAAGGCGGTTTGATACAGCAGGCTTGCCTGGTCAGGCTTAAACCAAAATCTTCCTCAATGGAAGGTAAGGCCTGGCATCGATATAGGCGGTATGCAGCCGCAAGGCAATTCAGGATTAGGGATAAACCTCTCTGGAATAATACAGGGAGGTTTTTTTCATGCTGCTGTTACACGCACAAAACATAAAAAAATACTATGGAGATAGATTGATACTGAATATAGAGGATTTGAAGATATACAGCGGAGACCGGATAGGAGTAGTGGGGCTGAATGGTGCGGGCAAGACAACTCTTATGGAGATACTGGCCGGAAATATTACTCCTGATGAAGGAACTGTAAAGCTGTTTACCGGTTTTTCCTATATAAAACAGTTCGGGATAACAGATGACAGGATTGACGGCAGAATGGCTAAGGAATTTCAAATCAACGACAGGGATCGCAGACATTTAAGCGGGGGCGAACAGACAAGATTGAGAGCCGCAAGCCAATTCAGTAAAAACAGTGGGATAATGTTTGCAGATGAACCTACCTGTAATATGGATATGGAAGGTATCATGCTGATTGAAAGAATGCTTATGGAATATCGTGGAGCACTGCTTTTGATATCCCATGACCGTAAACTGCTGGATAAGCTCTGCAACAGTATACTTGAGATTGAAAATGGTGAAGTAAAATGCTATACGGGCAACTACAGTGACTATATGAGGCAGAAAGACGCTGAGAGACAAAGGCAGGAACTGGAGTATGGCTTGTATATTTCCGAAAGGAGGAGGCTGGAGACCGCTCTTGTCAATTTGAAAGGAAAAGCCCGAAGGGTCAGAAAGGCTCCCGGAAGGATGGGAATTTCCGAAGCCAGGCTGCACAGGCGCAGGTCTGCTGAAGCACAGGAAAAGCTGAATAAATCTGTTAAGGCAATACGAAGCCGCCTGGACAAGCTGGAAGTTAAGGAGAAACCCAGGGTGATGGATCCTATTAAGATGGAGTTCCGGCTTATGAATTCTCCGGTAAGCCAGGTATTGATCAGGGGAGAGAACATTACCTTAAGATTTGGAAGGCGTCTGTTGTTTGATAATCTGAATTTTGAAGTTGCTAAAGGATCAAAAACTGCGCTGGTGGGCAAAAACGGGACGGGAAAGACAACTTTGCTTAAAATGATAATATCCGGACATCCGCAAATAAAAGTGGCTGATGGCGTAAGGATTGGGTATTTCAGCCAGGAGCTGGACATACTCGATCCCGGGGAGAGCATACTGGACAATATAATGAAAAGCAGCTATCAGCCGGAATGGATTGTAAGGACGATTCTTGCCCGTTTATTGTTTAAAAGAGATGATGTGTATAAAAAAGTGGGACTGTTAAGCGGTGGAGAAAGGGTAAAGGCTTCCCTTGCAAAGTTATTGGTCTCGGAGGCTAATTTACTGATACTGGATGAACCAACTAATTATCTGGATGTGTTTTCCATGGAGGCACTGCAGACCGTACTCGCGGAGTACGAGGGGACAATCCTGTTGGTGACGCATGACAGATGGTTGATAGACAATGTTGCTGAGAGGATAATTGTTATTGAGAACTGCAAAGCGAGAACGCTTCAGGAAACCTACACACAGTATTTAAGCCGGAAGGATAATTCAAATAATGAGCAGCACCCGAATGACTCTGATAATTTGAAGGAACGGGAAACGATATTGCGGATGAGGATGGCTGAAATCACCGGGAGATTAACAATTCCCGGGAAAAACGACAATACCGCAGAGCTGGAGGCTGAATTGGAACAAATAGTGGACCAGTTAAAAGAATTACAGAAGTAAGCTTGTTCCGCGGGTAATACAGGCATATAAAATGGCATCTGCAGTTTTGACGAAAGACACGACAAAAATAAAAATGCTGTTCCTGAAACCTGGTAAGGACAGCATTATGTGTTGGAGCAGAATTCGATATTGGAACAGCAATAAAGCATATGGATCATATTTGGTGGAGACGATGGGATTCGAACCCACGACCTCTACAATGCGAATGTAGCATTCTCCCACTGAACTACGTCCCCATAAAAACCTGCCTGCCGAAGCTAAAAGTATTATACTACTGTGATTTTGGAGTGTCAAGCAGTCCTGGGTTATCGACGAGGCTTTGCCTGTACGGTTGTGGATAAGTCCGTCTGCTCTTTATAGCACTGGCGGGCTTTTTATGTGCTATTATTTTTGGCCGGGCTGACTGAATTGGCATATTAAAAAAGCAGATTGTACACCGGCGGCAGCGGCTATCTGTTAAAGAAATTTTATAAGAATAGGCAGGAACGTCCATTTTTCTAAAAAAAGAAAAAGCATTACACGAAAACAGATAAATTATTCTCCTTGACAATTTGCTTTATTGGTTTATAATTCATGTATGAAACATTAAAACTGCAGTGGCATTACAAAATTGATTTTGTGAGGCTTATATTAGTTATATTCAACCTTCTTTTTAATTAAAAGAAGTTGTGGCTTTTATAACCTTTGGCAATGGAGGTGAATAATTGATGAGAGATGCTCTGTCCTATGATGTTTATAAAGCCTTGAGGCACGCTTACCACAACATCAGAAAGGAACTGCATAACAGGCTGGCTGAAAACGGTATTACCTGGCCTCAATTTCATGCTCTGTACCATATAGGAGATGACGGTATTCCTACTCATGAACTGGCAAAAGAGCTTAAATGCAATGCCAGCAATATGACCGGATTGATTGACAGGATGGTAGAGAACAATTGGGTATACCGTGCAAGCTGTGCGCAAGACCGCCGTGTCTGGATAATAAAGCTTACTGATGAGGGGAAGGCACTGAAGGTTAAGTTAATTCCGAAACATCAAAAGAATATTGAAGAACTTTTGGGGGTTTTGGATCAGCATGAGCTGCAGGAACTTAAAACGCTGCTAAATAAGCTGGTTAAGCAGGAAAACTAAGGAGGATAATAATGAAAGAGTTAAGGACATTGCTGCGTTTTATGAAACCGTACAGAATACATATAATAGCAGCAACTCTGAGTATGGTTGTAGTAACAGCAATGAATATTGCCGGCCCGTGGATGATTCGCAACCTGATCGGCACTGTAACTGACAATGCAGGGGGAGGAGTTAATATTGAGCGAGTAAATTTTCTTGCCCTGGCATTGTTAATCATATACTTGCTTAAAGCCATCTCCCAATTTGGGACAAATTATGTTTCTCATTACGCTGCATGGAAGATACTTGAGGGAATAAGAAGCCATTTATATAATCATTTACAGAATTTATCATTAAGGTTTTTCCATGATAAGCAGACCGGCGAACTTATGTCCAGAGTAATTGATGATACCAGAAATTTTGAACAGCTGCTTGCTCACGCTATTCCTACAGTTATAGTAAATAGTTTGATGGTTATAGGTGTTTCGACTATTCTTTTTACTATGAATCTGAAGCTGGCACTATATACCCTGATACCAATACCTTTGTTATTCTGGATGGTTTTAAAGTTCAGCAAAATATCAAGGCCTATGTTCAGAGAAGCCCAAAAGGAGATAGCCGAGGTAAATGCCATCCTGCAGGATAATTTTTCCGGGATTAAAGAAATCAAGGCATTTACACAGGAGAAATATGAGAGCAACCGTACATTCAGCAGAATTGCCGCTCATACAAGAGCTATTCTGCGCGCCTTAAGATTGAGCAATGCCTTTCATCCCAGTATAGAGTTTGTATCCGGAATAGGGACTGTTATTATTATATTTTTTGGCGGACGGCTTGCCCTGGCCAACGATTTAGCCTTGGAAGATCTGGTGGCTTTTTTACTGTATCTTGGAACTTTTTATCAGCCCATAACTTCATTTGGTATGTTAAATGAAGGAATACAGCATGCACTGGCCAGTGCTGAACGGGTATTGGAAATACTAAATGAGGAACCGGAGATAAAGGATGAATCGGATGCTATAGAGATCGGCAGGGCAGACGGCAAGCTTGAATTCCGGGATGTAAGTTTTCGATATGTTGACAATGTTCCTGTGCTAAAGAATGTATCATTCAGGATACAGCCCGGCCAAATGCTGGCCTTGGTAGGCCCGACCGGGGTAGGGAAGACGACCATAGCCAATTTAATCCCCAGATTTTATGAACCGGATTTAGGCCAGATTTTAGTCGATGATATTGATATAAGAAAAATAAAGCTGCACAGCTTAAGAAAGCAGATAAGCCTTGTATCTCAGGATGTATTTCTTTTTAACGGAACAGTTAAAGAGAACATACTTTACGGCCGTCCCGATGCTACTGACGAGGAAATAATTGCTGCCGCCAAAGCTGCCAATGCCCATGATTTCATTCTTGAACTCCCGGAAGGTTATGATACAAGGGTAGGCGAGAGGGGAGTCAAGCTTTCGGGCGGTCAGAAGCAGAGGATATCCATTGCCCGGGCTGTTTTGAAGGACGCTCCGATCCTGATTCTTGACGAAGCTACCTCCTCTGTTGATACTCAAACCGAAAAACTAATCCAGGAAGCCCTGGATAAATTAACGGTCAATCGGACGACTATAGTAATAGCCCACCGGCTGTCTACAATACAGCAGGCCGATCAAATTGTTGTTCTGAAAGAAGGAGAAATAATTGAAATGGGCAGACATGCTGATCTTCTTGAGGCAGGAGGATTATACAGTGAACTGTGCAAAGCACAGAATACAGAGCAGTTAATGGCAGTGTGATGCTGATAATAAAAGGGTCCTGTTATAGGACCCCTTTATTATAAGTATCTGTTTATTTTGATACAGTATAATTCTTTTTTTGTTGTTCTATTAAATGCTGAAGATTATTTTGCTTCCTACAGGAAACCTGGAAAATACCGCTGTTTTGTGTTGTCAAATTGTGTTTAAAAATACATAATATAATGCAAATTATGTCAAAGGGGGAATGAGCGGTGGCTATCAGATGGAGACAGGATTTGGAGATAGGTATTGACGTAATTGACAGTCAGCATAAGGCTTTGGTGGAATCAATGAATAACCTGCTGGAGGCCTGTGCTGCGGGCAGGGCTAGAGAAGAGGTCGGGAAAACCTTGGATTTTCTTTCGGACTATGTAGTTACCCATTTTAACTATGAACAGGAGTACCAGAAAAAGCACGGCTATCCCAGGTATGAGGAACATTTGAAGCTGCACAGATTCTTTTTACAGGAAGTACAGGAGCTAAGAAATACCTTTGAAAAAGAGGGCGCAACCCTTCATTTTACCGTTTCATTTAATAAAAAGATAGTTGACTGGTTTATTAATCATATAGGAAAAGCAGACAGGGATTTTGCAGCATATATAAAATCAAAAAAAACCACAACCTAAATATATTTACCGTCCTTATCCTATCCTTTCTCATTGCATTAGCAATATAAAGCTGCAAAAATATTTATAATCCTTCTGGAAAAAAGTTTTCAGGCCTTGATCATATTGGTGCTGTCAGGTGCCTGCCAGAAGGATTAACTTGTTTTTATACAAAGCAATCCGGATTGCCATCCGAAAACGAGAATGTATGGAACCGTCTGCAAATAAAAGATACAAGATCATGGAATCGTAACGAAAAATGCTGTATGATATATATGTGCGTTAGTAATATTCATAAGGCAGCCGGATATGAGAAAAAATATCAAATATTAACTGATAATAATCTGGAGGTGTAAGCAGCATGGGGTTTAACAGTTTGGACAGCCAACAGAAAAAGGCTGTTTTAGCTGCACAGAAGAATGAAATAACTGAATATCATATATACTTAAGACTATCCAAAATGATAAAGGATCAGAGCAACAAAGAGACCCTGGAAAGAATAGGCAGGGAAGAATTGGCTCATTATAAATTATGGTCAGGCATTACCGGGAAGAATATCAAGCCTGACAAATGGAAGGTATGGATATATGTTTTTATTGCAAAAGTTTTTGGACTTACTTTTGGAATAAAGCTGATGGAAAAAGGTGAAGAGAAAGCTGAACAGGTTTATTCCCGATTGGCCGGGAACATACCAAAGATACAGCATATAGTTGAAGAGGAAAACCGGCATGAAAAAGAGCTTATGGAACTTATAGAGGAAGAACATCTAAACTATATCGGTTCAGTGGTACTGGGAATGAATGACGCCCTGGTGGAGCTGACGGGTACCCTGGCCGGGTTAACCTTTGCGCTTCAAAATACCAGGCTTATAGCGCTTACGGGTTTTATAACCGGAATTGCAGCATCTTTTTCAATGGCGGCTTCTGAATACCTATCAAAAAAATCAGAAGGAGATACCAATAACCCGATAAAATCATCCATTTATACAGGAGTAGCTTATATATTCACGGTTTTGTTTCTGATTTTTCCGTATCTGCTGTTTGACAGCTATTTTTTCTGTCTTGGGTTTACAGTTGTAAATGCCATTTTGGTTATTTTTGCTTTTAATTTCTACATTTCAGTAGCAAAGGATTTGCCGTTTAAGAGGCGGTTTATTGAGATGATATCCATAAGCCTGGGAGTGGCAGCCTTTACTTTCCTTATCGGATTCCTTGTACGGACCTTTATAGGGGTGGACATATAAAGAAGAGCAGAGTTGTCATCAATCCTGACCGGAAATTTATAAGCCGGAAAATATTTATATAACATAAGAAAGGGGTATGTATAATGTACTATGGGGCTGACTATTATCCTGAACACTGGCCGAAAGAACGGTGGGCCGAGGATGCCAGGCTGATGAAGGAAGCTAATATCAATGTAGTGCGTCTGGCTGAATTTGCCTGGGCTAAACTTGAACCTGCTGAAGGGCATTATGATTTCTCCTGGCTGGATGAAGCAATTGATATTTTGGGAAAAGAAGGTATTAAGGCAGTAATAGGTACGCCTACAGCAACTCCTCCTAAATGGCTGGTGGACAAATACCCGGATATCTATATGAAGGACAGGTACGGACACGTCAGAGGATTTGGCAGCCGCCGGCATTACTGTTACAACAGTCCCGTTTATCACGAGTATACTAAAAGGATTGTGTCAAAAATAGCTAAGCGCTATGGGGTTAATGAAAACGTCATTGCCTGGCAAATTGATAATGAGTTTGGCTGCCAGGACACGGGTCAATGTTACTGCGAGAATTGCCAGCTGGCTTTTAGGGAATGGCTGAAGGAAAGATATGGAAGCCTGGAAAATCTGAACCGGGCATGGGGAACGGTATTCTGGAGCCAAACATATAATGATTGGGATGAGATCATTCTTCCCTACTATACGGTATGTGAAGATTCCGATCACCGGTTCCACGGGCATAATCCGGGATTACTGCTGGATTTTTACAGATTTTCATCAGATTCAGTTGTGAGCTATCAGAAGCTTCAGGTTGATTTGATCAGAGAATTTGCATCACAACCCATTACCCATAATCTCATGGGTCATTTCCCCGAAATCGATTATTTCAAGCTGGGGAAAGACCTGGATTTTGTATCCTGGGATAACTATCCCAGGAACCAGTGGAGAATTGATGGCAGTGATTTTCGGGAGGTTGCCATGGCCCATGATTTAATGCGGGGTGTAAAGGATAAGGGTTTCTGGGTGATGGAGCAGCAGAGCGGACCCTGTGGATGGAGTGTTATGGGCAGAACACCCAAACCCGGTCAATTAAGGCTGTGGACGTACCAGGCAGTGGCTCATGGAGCGGAAGCCATTGTTTATTTCCGCTGGAGGACCTGCGCATTTGGCGCTGAGGAATACTGGTATGGCATTCTGGACCATGACGGCATTCCAAGAAGAAGGTACGGTGAAGTGCAAAAAACCGGCAAAGAGCTTCAGGCTATATCGGATATTATAGTAGGATCCAGAGTAGTATCTGAAACAGCCATAATTAAGTCCTATGATAACCTGTGGAGCCACAGAATCCAGCCCCACAGTACCGGTTTTGACTATAACACCCTTCTTATGAGCTATTATAAGGGGCTGATAAACAATAATATAAATACTGATGTGATTTCAATAGATCATGATTTAGACAGATACAAAGTTGTCTTTATGCCGGCATTTAACCTGGTTAAAGAGGATATAATTGAAAAGATTGAGGAATATGTAAAGAACGGAGGCAACCTGGTTCTGACTTTCCGGTCGGGGAGCAGAAACTGGGATAATTCCATGAGAACGGATACCTTGCCCGGAGGATTCAGGAAACTGGCCGGTATAGAAGTGGAAGAGTTCGATTCATTAAACCAGGACTGTGAAGGGATAACGGGGATAATGGGTGATGGTACTGCAATTACCTGGTGTGATATACTCAAACCCAATGGAGCCGGGGTTTTGGCTGTTTACGCCAGCGGATATTACCGGGGAAGCGCTGCAATAACGGTCAATACCTTTGGTAAGGGAAAAGTATACTATGTAGGCTGTGGTTTGGACCAGAAAAGTTTGGATAAACTTATTGAATCAATTGCCGGGGAAGCGGAAGTAGGGCAGGTACTGCCCTGGAAGACAGAGGGAGTGGAAGCAGTTAAAAAAGAAAAGGATGGGAAACCATATATCATGGTCCTCAACCATAATCCGGTTCCTGTGATTGTGGATACAGGGGGGAATTATACCGATCTTTTGACCGGCGGCAAGATCAATAATAAGCTGGAGCTGGAGCCCTACGGGGTATCAGTACTGGTTTAAGATATCATACAGTATATCAGGAAGGCTCTTGAACCCCGGGATATCCCGGTGGAACAAGAGCCTTTATCCTATAAAACAGCTTCGCTTCCTATAATATCTTCCTGATCTTGTTTTGTACGGACAAACTGGCTTTGATACAGATTATAGTAGAAACCCTTATTATTCAACAGTTCCTGATGTGTGCCTTTTTCAACTAATTCGCCGTTGTTAATTACCACAATTATATCTGCATCCCTGATGGTGCTCAGGCGGTGAGCGATAACAAAGCTTGTGCGTCCTTTCATGAGATTGAGCATAGCTTTCTGTATATATACTTCTGTTCGTGTATCAACGCTGGAGGTTGCCTCGTCCAGTATCAGTATTGCCGGATCGGCCAGTACGGCACGGGCAATGGCCAGCAGCTGGCGCTGACCGTGGCTTAAGTTACCGCCATCATCTGTCAAAATCGTATCGTACCCCTGTGGAAGGCGTGTAATGAAGCCGTGGGCATTAGCTGTTTTTGCCGCCTGCTCAATTTCTTCATCTGTGGCTGTCAGCCGTCCGTATCGAATGTTATCGCGGACGCTTGCATTGAAAAGATAGGTATCCTGCAGCACGATTCCAAGGGAAGAACGGAGACTGTTCCGCCTGATTTTACGTATATCTGTGCCGTCGATAAGGATACTTCCCTCATTAACATCATAGAAGCGGGTAAGCAGATTGATTACCGTGGTTTTTCCCGCACCCGTCGGACCTACCAAAGCAACGGTCTGGCCGGGTTTTACTTTAAGATTGAAATTTTTAAGCACCAGGTTTTCATCATCATACGCGAATGAGACATTATTAAATTCAACATGCCCTTTAACATTCATCTCTTTAAGGTCCACGGCATCAGGCGCATCCTCCGGTTCAGGTTCATGATCCAGGACCTGGAATACACGTTCTGCTCCGGCGGCTGCTGAAAGCACCATATTGTACTGGTTGGCCAGTTCATTTATCGGACGTGTAAACTGCCGGGAATAGTTCAGAAAAACCGAGATGGTACCTATTGTAACTGCTCCTGTGATGTCATTTAAAACCAATAAACCACCAATACCGGCAATAAGCGCAAATCCCAGATTGTTAAGCATGTTCATGGAAGGACCCATGATCCTGGATAGTACCTGGGCTTTCAAAGCCGTGTGCTTCAGCTGCTGGTTTGATTCTTCAAATTCGTGAATAACCCGATCCTCGCGGCAAAAAAGCTTAACTACCCGCTGTCCGGAGATGGTTTCTTCAATTTTCCCGTTGAGTTCACCAAGCGTCATCTGCTGTTTAATAAACAATTTTCCTGTATACTTTGTTATAAGCCGGGTTACCAGCATCATCAGGGGAACTATTGACAGGACAATCAGGGTTAAAACCGGGCTTTTGATAAGCATAAGGATAATGGTTCCCGAAATGGTGATGATCCCCGAAAAAAGCCGGGTTAAACCCATGTGTAATACCGCAGATACGGTGTCGATGTCATTGGTAAGGCGGCTCATCAATTCCCCGTGAGTATGGTTATCAAAAAATTTTAATGACAGGACCTGATACTTGGCAAACAAATCCGTTCGCATACGGGCTACGGTTTTTTCGGAAACGGATGCCATAGTAAAGCCCTGTACAAAAGCAGACAGGGAGCTAATCCCATAGATAGCCAGAAGCATCACTGAGGCCCAGATCAATCCGTTAAAATCCCCGGGAATAATATACCTGTCAATTGTATCGCCTATTACCAACGGCCCTGCCAGAGTACATGCTGTATTCACCAGTATTGCTATAATAACCAGAAGCAATGGAAGAACATCCTGTCTTAAATAGCCTATAATCCGAATCAGGGTTTTGCCTAAATTCTTCGGTTTCTCCACCGGACCCATAAAGCGTCCTCGGGGCCCCCTGCCATGGCCGGGGCCGCGCATAACCGGCCTATGATACGCAGTACCGCGAATCTGCCTTTGATCATCAGAAACCTGTTTTGTGTGTCTGCCATCAGGCATTAAGGACCAACTCCTTTCCTATCTGGGAATGATAGATATCCCTGTACAGTGGAGTTGACTTAAGAAGCTCATTATGAGTCCCTATGCCAACTATCCGCCCCTGCTGAAGTACGATTATCTTATCCGCATCCATAACTGAACTTATGCGTTGTGCAATAATAAAGGTAGTAGATTTATTACGCCGGCTGCGCAGGGCATTCTGTATCTTAAGTTCGGTAGCCATATCCACAGCACTGGTGGAATCGTCCAATATAAGGATTTTTGGGTCTTTGATTAATGCCCGTGCAATGCATAAACGCTGTTTTTGGCCGCCGGAAAGATTTACTCCGCCCTGGCTTAAGTCAGTCTGATATCCGTCAGGGGTTTGGGTGACAAATCCGTGGGCTTGAGCCATTGAAGCAGCCTTAACAGCTTTTTCCAGGGATGCTTCAGGATCTCCCCACCTGAGATTTTCAAGAATGGTGCCGGAAAACAGCAGAGACGTCTGCAGCACCATGCCAATGCCTTTTCGGAGATTATGAAGGGTATAATCCCGCACATCAACCCCATCAATAATAATACGTCCTTCCTGAGGGTCATAGAGCCTGGGAATCAGGCTGACAAGAGAAGTTTTTCCCGAACCGGTCTCGCCCAGTATTGCAATGGTTTCACCCGGTTTAGCTGTGAATGAGATATTCTTTAAAACCGGTTCTCCCTCAGGACCGTAGCTGAAAGTAACGTTGTCAAAAACCACGTCGCCCCGGGTTATTTCCGGATCTTGCTTAAAATCGTGCTGCGATGGCCTTACCGGATCCGACAGATCCGGCTGCTCCATAAGTATTTCCATAATACGATCTGCAGAAACCTTACCCCTTGAAAAAGCGGTGAATGTGAAAGCTACCATTATTAAGGAGAACATAATCCTTGTCAGATAATTGATGAAAGCAATCAGATTTCCAATTTCCAGGCTGCCATTTTGTACTTGTATGCCGCCTATCCATAGAACGGCTACAGTTGCCAGGTTGGTTACCAACATTAATAATGGCATGCCTACTGACATAATACGACCGGCTTTAATGGCTGTGTTCTGCAGGTCTTCGTTAGCCGCTCCAAAACGGTTTTCTTCGAAATCCTTCCGGACAAAAGCTTTTACCAGCCGGACTCCGGCAAGGTTTTCTCTCATGATGTTATTTACCTTATCAATTCTGGACTGAACTTTCCGAAATAAAGGAAAACCCTTTTTTATTATCAGTAAAGCGCCGATAATGGTAATGGGTACAGCAATCAGAAGAATTGATGCAAGGGATGGACTGATCCGTACTATCATTACTATAGAGCCAATGCAAAGCAGCGGAGACCGGATCATCATGGCTAAAGCCATGGTGATAACATTCTGAAGCTGAGTGATATCGTTGGTCAATCTGGTTATCAAAGATGAAGTTTGAAAACGATCCAGATTGGAGAAGGAGAAGGTTTGGATTTTTCTAAACGCGGCTGAGCGGATATCTGTTCCGAAACCAATGGCTGCGACACTGGATGTGTAACAGCAGCCAATGCCGCCTACCATACCTATAAAAGCAATACCCAGCATGGCCAAAAGCTTAGTCATGACGTAGTTTATATCTCCGGTGGCGATGCCTTGATCCACAATGTCAGCCATATAATTTGGCTGTTGAAGATCCATATATACTTCCAAACCCATGAAAAGGGGTGCTAATAAAACGTAAATCCAATAAGGTCTTAAATAACGGAATAGTTTTGCCATATATTGAGCCTCCATTTCTGTGATGTTACAGGTCGCTCATCCGTTCAGGATTTCATAGAGATTATTATGGAATTTACTAAGAAGTCTGCGAAACTCTTCAATATCACATTGAGAAAAATTTTTTAAGCAGGCATTTTCAATTTCTTTTAAGCCTTTTTTCATTTGCTTATCCACAAGATGACCTCTTTGAGTCAGATAGATACAAAAAGCGCGCTGGTCGTTTGGATCAGGTTTTCTCTCGACGAGGCCCGACCTTTCCATTTTTTGCAAAAGACTGGTGGCTGAGGCAGGAGTGATGAACAGCTTTTCACTCAACTGTCTCTGACTGATTCCTTCGTTTGCTGAAATAACGGCTAATGCGATCGGCTGCCCGTGTTCCAAACCGTTTTTATGGGCTAGTCTTCTGAGCAGATCCCGGTGCATCTTTGCTGTATGGGCAAACATACGTCCTAACGGCTCATTTTCCAAATTCTTAGGATTCATGTTGATCACCTTTCTAAAAATAGCATAATAATAGTTAGTTAGCTATCTAACTATTATTACGTTTTGTATTCTACAGCAGCTGCTTATATTTGTCAATCAGTTTTTTTGCATAAAGATTATTGTGTTTTATACAATGCCAGGATTATTTGGTATAATATTACCTGCAAATAGAGGTATCCGGCTGTTATAAAGAGCAATGGCAGTTTAATTTTACAGGACAATAACGGCTAAGGCAGTATATCGCAGGCCTCTCGAAAAAACTTGACAAAAAGAAACACACATACTATGCTTTTAGTTGATATGCAGTACATGTGTCAATATATGTTGTCGGTGGGATAATGAGGAGATGAATAATGTGGCTGATGAATTGGTCAATGCCCAGGGGTTAACCGAGGAAGAGTTTTTGAAACGGTATGATCCCAATAAATATGCTCACAGTAACCCGGCGTTAACGGTTGATATGCTGTTGTTTACCCTGATGGACTGTATAAATGATGAACCTTGCAAAGATTTGTATGTACTGATGATAAAAAGGGGAGATCATCCGTTTATGGGTAAATGGGCTCTTCCGGGCGGGTTTGTTGAACGTGGTGAGGACATAGAGGAGGCTGCAAAGCGGGAACTTAAAGAAGAGACCGGTATAGAAGACATATACCTGGAACAGTTACACACCTGGGGTGCCCCGGGACGGGATCCCAGAACCCATGTTGTAAGTGTTTCATACATGGCATTGGTGGACAGTTCCAGGTTAAATGTTTTGGCCGGAGATGATGCAAGCGATGCAAGGTGGTTTAGAATTGGGCTGAAGGCTGTTAACCGGAAAAAAGAAATTGATAATGACGGATATGCATTGGAAAAGGAATATGAAATTACCCTGTCCAGCGGAGACAATGAATTGAGCGGTGTGGTAAAGGCTATCAGAACCATGAAAAACGGCATATTCAGGACAAGGTACGAGTTTGTCAGCGCGCATGGGATTGCATTTGATCATTCTGTAATTATCACATATGCTGTATTGCAGCTGCGGAATAAGATTTGGCATACCCCTGCAGTTTTAAGCCTTATGCCCGAATATTTTACACTGGAACATCTCAAGAAAGTTTATGAAGCGGTAATTGGAAAGGAACTGAATATGGAGGGTTTTTATAAAAAAGTTGTAAAAACCTCAAAAATGATAAAAGAGGCAGATCATACTGGCTCGAAACATCAACCTGATATGTTATATACGTTTAATCCAGGGTGGGATGATTCTGAGCCATTATTATAATTTAATTTATTTATTGGGAGATGACGAATTTGGTCAGGATTGATTGGAAAGAAAAAAAGAACCTTACTATGCTTACAGATTTTTACGAACTAACCATGTCCAACGGATATTTTCAACATGGTATGAAAGACACAATTGCCTACTTTGACATGTTTTTCAGGAAGGTGCCGGATGGCGGCGGTTTTGCCATAATGGCCGGCGTTGAACAATTGATAGAATACCTGAAAAATCTGCGTTTCACAGCGGAGGATCTGGACTATCTGCATAGTAAAAAGATATTCAGTCCGGATTTTTTGGAGTACCTGGAAAACTTTCAGTTTTCCTGCGATGTGTGGGCAATACCCGAAGGGACGCCAATTTTCCCTAATGAACCTATTGTGACGGTGGTTGGACCTGTTATTCAGGCTCAATTTGTTGAGACTATGGTTCTTTTATCTATCAACCATCAAAGCCTCATCGCAACAAAGGCCAACCGGATTGTACGGGCAGCTCAGGGAAGACCGGTTATGGAGTTCGGGTCGCGGAGGGCACAGAGCTATGACGGGGCAGTGCTGGGTGCCAGGGCTGCTTATATAGGGGGTTGTGTCGGTACTGCATGTGCCATTGCAGATAGGGATTTTGGAGTTCCTGCTATGGGGACCATGGCTCACAGTTGGGTTCAGATGTTTCCGTCTGAGCTGGAGGCTTTCCGGGCATATGCCAGAACATATCCTTCGAATTGTATTTTACTGGTTGACACATATAATGTTTTAAAAAGCGGTATTCCCAATGCCATAAAGGTTTTTAAGGAAGAAATAGTACCCAGGGGATTCAGGCCGCAGGGCATCCGCATAGACAGCGGGGATATAGCGTACCTGTCAAAAAAAGCACGGCAAATGCTGGATGCTGCAGGATTTGAAGACTGTAAAATTGTTGCTTCAAGTTCCCTCGATGAATATATTATAAGGGATTTATTACAGCAGGGCGCTAAAATCGATTCCTTCGGAGTAGGTGAAAAGCTAATCACCTCCAGCAGCGAGCCTGTATTTGGGGGAGTGTATAAACTGGCGGCGGTACAGCAAAACGAAGAGATTATACCAACCATAAAGATAAGTGAAAATGTTGAAAAAATAACCAATCCAGGTTTCAAACAGGTTTATAGGCTGTATGAGCGTGCTACCGGAAAAGCTATAGCAGACGTAATAACCCTGCATGATGAAGTGATCGATGATACCCGGCCCTATGAGATATTTGATCCCATTCATACCTGGAAGAGGAAAACCGTAAAGGATTTTATTGCCAAGAAACTTCTTGTAAAAATATTTGATAAAGGAAAATGCATATATGGAAGCCCCGATGTACACAGTATCAGGCGGTTTTGCCAGGAGCAGGTAAACACATTGTGGCCTGAGGTATTAAGGTTTGAAAATCCACATGGTTATTATGTTGACTTATCCAAGCCCTTATGGGACATAAAACAAAGCCTGTTGAATAAGTATAGTTCACTATAAGCAAAACCAATGCGAAAGTGAGGGATATATTTATGAAAATACTGGTATCAGCGACAACATTTAGCAGAGAAATAACTCCCGAAGCCTGGGAAGCACTCGAACGATTTGCCACGGATATTGTCGTGAATCCTTATGACCGTCCATTAACGGAAAACGAACTCATTGAGTTTCTGGAAGGAGTCGATGGATTTATTGCAGGTGTTGATAATATATCTGCCGAGGTTATAGCCCATGCTCCGGATTCCCTGAAAGTGATTTCAAGATATGGTGTCGGATATGATCAGGTGGATATAAAAGCCTGCGGTCAAAGAGGAATTATTGTTACCAATACGCCGGAGGTGAATGCCGAGTCGGTAGCTGATTTAGCATTTGGACTAATGCTGTCGGTTGCGCGGAAAATTGTCCTTGCTGACAGGCAAACCAGACAGGGCGGATGGCCAAAGACGACCGGAATCGAGCTGTACAACAAGACGCTGGGAATTATAGGCTTAGGCGCCATAGGCAAAAGGGTTGCCAGGCGGGCGAAAGGCTTCAGCATGAAGGTGCTGGCCTACGATCCATGGATAGATGAATCATATTGCGAACAGCATCAAATAACCATATCTTCATTTGAAGATATACTGTCCTGCTCAGATTTTATATCACTGCATATGCCTCTTACCGCAGATACCAGGCATATTATCAATTCGGAGACCATAAACAGGATGAAGGACGGGGTTATATTGATTAATACTGCCAGGGGCGGGCTGATAGACGAACAAGCGGTTTATAGCGCACTGAAGTCCGGAAAACTGGGCGGCTTTGGCCTGGATGTTTTCGAGGTGGAACCACCGGGTTCATCCCTGTTTTTTGAGCTGGATAATACAGTAGTAACACCGCATATGGCTTCCAGTACAAATGAGGCAATAAATGGAATGGGTAAGCAAGCGGTGCAGAACCTGATAGATGTTTTGACGGGCAAGGAATGCCCTTACATTGTTAATCGCGAATATCTCAGGCGATAGTTCAATTTTAATGGGCAGCTTTGCTATTTGTAGTTTGTGCATTGCTGCTATGGCTTTGGAACATTATTATTAGTTGCAAACACGCCGCATTGGCGTGTTTTTTATATTTCAGAATATGTTTATTTACAATTTTATTGACAGAAAATAAACCTTGTGGTAGTGTATTACTGTATCTATTCACTAATACACCATTACACCGAATTGTATGAAAAATTACATAACCGTATAGAAGATAGCATGTACGCAGCACAAAAAATGCATATTCGATAGGGGGTGGCTAAAAGAGTGCTAAAGAAAACTACCCTGGACATAATCATTGATCCCGATGTTCCCATACCCATCTATGTACAAATTATCATTCAGATAAAAAGCTTTATTGCCGGAAAAGTTCTGGTTCCTGGCGATAAACTCCCTTCGGTAAGAAAGCTCAGCCGCCAGCTGGGAATAAATCCAAACACTGTTGCCAGGGCATATCAGGAGTTGGAACGTGAAGGCATTGTGCGCACTACGCGTGGAATTGGAGCGTTTGTCGGAAAAAACACAAAAAGGGTATTGTCACAACAGCGATCCGAACTTATAAACAAGATTCTGGATTACCTTTTTATTGAGGCATATCATCTTCAATACACAAAAGAGGAATTGCGTTCATTGCTGATAAGACGTCTTGAAGAATGGAATCCTGAGATGAGCGTTGAAAAGGACAGTGAAACGGATACCCGGATATAGGAGGTTTGGTTGTGATTGAAATAAGAGAAGTTAATACATACAGGGATTTAAAGAAGTTTGTTAATTTTCAGTATAAATTATACAGGGGCAATAAATACTGGGTTCCACCATTGAGAATGGATGAAATCAATACACTTCGGGAGGACAAAAACCCGGCTTTTGACTTTTGCGAGGCCAAGTACTGGCTTGCAGTAAAGGATGGGGAAATAGTAGGACGCATAGCCGGTATTATAAATAACATGTACATTGAAAAATGGGGCACCAGAAATGCCCGGTTTGGATGGGTTGATTTCATTGATGACCAGGAAGTGTCAAAAAAGCTGTTCGAGACTGTTGAAGCCTGGGCTATGGACAAAGGCATGACCGGTATACATGGACCGTTGGGATTTTGCGATCTTGACAGAGAAGGACTGTTAGTGGATGGTTTTGATGAGATGGGCACTTTTACAACGATTTACAACTATCCTTATTATCCTCTTCATTTTGAAAAGCACGGTTATGTTAAAGATGTGGATTGGTTGGAATATGAGTTGACGATTCCGAATCAAATACCGGATGTTATAGAGAAAGCTTCGCAAAATGCTTTAAAACGGTTTCATCTGAAAGTGCTGGATGCAAAAAAGCCAAAGGATTTACTGCCGTATGTCAAAGGAATTTTTCAGCTTCTTAATAATGCTTACAGTGACCTGTACGGTGTAGTTCCGCTTACCGATAAGCAGATTGAGTTGTACACCAGGCAATACTTTGGTTTTGTTAATCCGGATTATGTAAAAATTGTTTTGGATCAAAATGATAATGTGGTGGCGTTTGGAATTGCTTTCCCATCGTTGACACTGGCTTTGAGGAAAACCAATGGCAGGTTGTTCCCCTTTGGATTTATATATCTGCTGGATGCGTTAAAACGGAATAATATGATAGATTTATGTTTGGTTGCGGTAAAGCCCGAACTCCAGGGAAAAGGTGTCAATGCCATTTTGATGAAAGAGATACATGCTAAATGCGTGAAAAACGGTATAATAAAAGCACAGTGCAATCCGCAGCTGGAGTCAAACATAAAAGTACGGACCCAGTGGAAATATTTTGATACAAAACAACACAAACGCAGAAGGTGTTACATTAAATATTTTTGATAATGGAGGGTTAATATCGCAAGCCGGAAGATTTTCCACGATATATTGGCCAATCGGACTGAAAACGGTTTTCTGCTGTATATTTGTGCGGAACAATACTTTTTGACGGTTGAACCGGATGGAATATATCATGGGACAGGGTTTTTGCTATCACCGGAAGAGGGGATAAAAAGTGAAAACATGTGTTATCGGAAGCATAAATATGGACCTGGTAGCGGTTGTTGATAGATTTCCGCAGCCCGGAGAAACCATTATTGGCAGAGATTTTGCCACATATCCCGGAGGAAAGGGTGGTAATCAGGCTGTAGCCCTGGGACGGCTGGGCGCAGATGTCCTGATGGTAGGAAAGGTTGGAAATGATTCATTCGGAGAACAGTATCTGAATAATCTAAGAGTAAATGGCGTCTCAAATGACGGGATAAAGATACACGAGGGTATATCAACCGGTATTGCAGTGATTGAAGTAGATACAGCCGGTGAAAACCATATTGTTGTTATTCCGGGCGCTAACGGGAAAGTCGATAGAGAGTTCATTGAGGAAAAATGGAATCTGATAATAAACCGGGATATTTTTCTCTTTCAGCTTGAAATACCACTGGATGCAGTGCTATATGCCGTAAAGAACTTAAAAGAAGCCGGAAAACTCATAATACTGGATCCTGCGCCTGCCAGGGAATTACCGGATGAAATTTATAAATGCATAGACTATATTACTCCAAACGAAACCGAGATAGCGGTACTGACGGGCACAGAGATTGATGAGGACGGGGATTTGGAAAAAGCCGGCCGAAAACTGGTTGAAAAGGGTGTGAAACATGTTGTCATAAAGGCCGGGAAGAGAGGAGCATATTTGGCAACCCGGGATGATTTTATCCACGTCCCCGGTTTTGGTGTGCAGTCAGTAGACACTACAGCTGCCGGTGATTCTTTCAACGCTGGTTTGGCGTTTGCATTGGCTCGTGGTGATGACATACTCGAGAGCATCAGATTTGCCAATGCTGTCGGGGCCATATCGACAACAGCCAAGGGGGCTCAATCAGCTATGCCGTCATTAATGGAAGTTGAGAGTTTCATAAATCAACAAACGGTGAATGAATAAAGGGGAGCACATTCCTGTGTTCCCCTTTTATTCTGTAAGCTCACTATTACTTTACTACTTTGCAGCCAAAATCTTTTTGAGTTTTGCAAATCTGGGCAATCCATTTTCAAAGGGCGGCATGGATTCTCCCTGTATAAGAGGCAGCGCGTAGTTGATAAAATCTTCAGTAACTCCGTTACCGTCTTTGTTGATCCATTCCCTTGGTACCTTTTTCTCAACATTGGCAACATCGGTAAGGTTCACAAGCTTGATGTTGCATTTGTATTCGCTGCCTTCAGCTCTTTCAAATGCTACCATCTTGTCAGTAATCCCCAGTACCGCATTCTGAACGGCTGCCTGGCCTGCAAGATAAGCTTCATCAACATCGGTTCGGGATGCAATATGAGCTGCACATCTCTGGAGAAGGCTAAACTCAATACCTCTTACCTTTGCACCGGTTTTTTCCTTTACTATGCTGGCAAGGGTTGATGCCAGACCGCCAAGCTGTACATGGCCAAAGGAGTCTTTGTGTTTGGTCAGTACCGGTCCGTATTCATAGATATACTTTCCGTCCTTATCCCTTACACCTTCGGATACGGCTACGATAATGTTCTTTCTCTGGTTGTACATCGAGACTACTTCATCAAGAAATTTATCCATGTCGAATGCTAATTCGGGCAGATAGATAAGATCGGGGCCGCATCCCCTGGCAGATGCAAGTGCCGATGAGGCTGTCAGCCATCCGGCATTTCTTCCCATTATCTCCAGAACGGTAATCATCTTCGTGTCATAAGCCCTGACATCATGGAAAATCTCCATTGAAGACGTAGCTATATATTTTGCGGCGCTTCCGAAGCCGGGGCAATGGTCGGTCCCCCACAGATCATTGTCAATTGTTTTAGGTACTCCCATTACCCTGCATTCATAACCAACTTTTTGCATGTATTTGCTGATTTTGTTACAGGTATCCATGGAGTCATTTCCGCCGTTATAGAAGAAGTAGCGTATGTTATATTTCCTGAATATATCCAGCAGTTTTTTGTAATCGGTATCATCCTCATCCGGATCTTTTAGCTTGTAGCGTACCGAACCCAGCATTGATGAAGGGGTGGTTTTTAACAATTCCAGCTCGTACGGATCTTCCTTGCTCATATCGTAAAATTCTTCATTCAGAACTCCCTGGATTCCATGGGCTGCGCCATAAACAGCAGTTATGGAGTCCTGTTTCAGCGCTTCCTGGATAACACCTGCTGCCGTAGCATTGATGACTGCGGTAGGGCCTCCTGATTGACCAAGTATACAGGCTCCTCTCAGTTCACTCATTACTAAAACCTCCTTTGCTATTCTTATATAAATTCTAGTATGTACAAAATTGCATAGAAAACCATACCTAATAAAATATACCATATAATATTATGAAAAGCAATTTTATCATATGTATTTTGATAATTTCTGCTGAAGTCCGTGTAATGCGGCTGAACACCGGGAATAATGGAATTTCTTAGATGATTGCGATAAATATCCTTGATTTTGCACAATAATGTGATAAAATTATAATGATAACATTTTAAATTACCCCAGTATGTACTTAATAGATTAGTTTTGCTTCAATTTGATTAAACTATATACAATAGTATTATTAAATCAATTAACAAAAGGAGTTGTTGAACTATGCCATTGGTTACGACAAAAGAAATGTTTAAAAAAGCTTATGAAGGTGGATATGCCATCGGGGCTTTTAATGTGAACAACATGGAAATTATTCAGGGCATCACTGAAGCTGCAAAGGAAGTAAATGCTCCTTTGATTCTCCAGGTATCAGCCGGAGCGAGAAAGTATGCAAATCATACATACCTTATGAAGCTTATAGAAGCAGCTATGATTGAAACCAATCTTCCGATTTGTGTGCATCTTGATCACGGGGATAGCTTTGAGCTGTGCAAATCATGTATTGACGGCGGTTTTACTTCAGTAATGATAGACGGTTCACATCTTCCTTTCGAAGAAAACATAGCTTTGACCAAGCAGGTAGTAGAATATGCACATGATAAGGGTGTTGTGGTGGAAGGCGAGCTTGGGAGACTTGCCGGTATTGAGGATGCAGTAAATGTATCCGAAGAAGATGCGACATTTACAGATCCCGATCAGGCCGAGGAGTTTGTAAAAAGAACCGGTGTTGACTCGCTGGCCATCGCAATAGGTACCAGCCATGGTGCATATAAATTCAAGGGTGAACCGAAGTTGAGGTTTGATATTCTTGAGGAAATTCAAAAGAGGCTTCCCGGATTCCCCATAGTTTTGCATGGTGCTTCTTCGGTTATTCCGGAGTTTGTTGAAAAGATTAACAAATACGGCGGAAAAATGCCGGGCGCCCGGGGAGTGCCGGAAGACATGCTTAGAAAGGCTGCATCTATGGCTGTTTGCAAGATAAACATTGATTCTGACTTAAGGCTTGCAATGACCGGTACTGTCAGAGAGTATTTAGCGAATAACCCCGCTGAATTTGATCCGAGAAAGTATCTGGGACCGGCAAGAGAGGCAATAAAAGAGCTTGTAAAGCATAAAATTATAAATGTGCTGGGATGTGCCGGAAAAGCTTGACACCTGACAGCAGTTTATCTGTAGAATAATATTGGGCTCCTTTAACCAAATGGTTAGAGGGGCCTTTTGGTTTTAATGCGGGGAAGACCATTAATACAGTAAAGCACGGTTAAAAAGGATATTCCCCCTATTGCTAAGGACAGGATCAACGATACTGTGATCGGTACGGAGTAATTTGCCAGTAAGTTGAGGGTAAATCTGCTGAATGAGACTGTAAACACTGCAGCAAACCCCGGTTTTATAAGCCAGTTTGCCCATTTTATACTGAGTTTTGTTAACTTCACAACATTAGCAAAACTTAAGAGACATGCAACTATGCTTCTTAAGTTAAAGCCCAGTATAAAACCGTATATCCCCAAGCCGGGCTGCGCCACAAGGAAGTAGGTACAAATTATCTGTATTATTCCACCTATAGTTGTATATAATGCTGCTTGTTTTTGTTTGCCAAGCCCGTTTAAAATGGCACTCATTGTATGCTGAAGGGCATGAAATACCATACACCAGGTCATGGGTGCGAGAAATCGTCCTACCTGCTGTTGTTTGTACAGTACGATACCAATGGGATGAGCAAGCGAGAACAGCAGCGCCGATCCCAGAAAAGCAAAAATTGTGGTTATGCTTACGGCCCGTGTGACATTGGCACGTATGGCTGTCCAGTTTGCTGTGGCCAGATCTTCTGACAAATGGGGCACTATCACCGTATACAATGCATTTGTAATAGTGAAGGGCATATACAGCAGAGGGAGTACCATGCCGGATACTATGCCAAAAAGAGATACCGCCTCACTGTTAGTAAGACCGCCGGCCATCAATCTCTGTGGGATAAGAATAGTATTGATGGAATTGATAGCCGTAATTATAAGCCGGGTAAATGTAACGGGAGCGGCAATGCCAATAATGCCTGAGATACGGGAGATGAGAGAAACCGATGACGGGCTGCTGTTAAAGCCTTTGGTTTTATAATAATAATTGATGTGAAGGTATAACAGACTGGCCAACTCACCTGCCACGACACCCAGTATAATAATCAGTGCGGCCTTTTCATAATCTCCCGTGCTGAACCGTAAAAGAAGGAACACAACCAAAGCAATACGCAAAACCTGTTCAACAATCTCAGCCAGGGCCGGATTATGAGTATTTTTTGTGCCATAGAAGTAGCTTTTGAATACGGCGCTTATGCTGGTTATGATTACACAGGGAAACAATATCAAAAGAGGAAGGCGGGTGCGTGGGTCTTTTAATACTGTGTGGGATAACCATTCCGAAACTAGTATCATTGCAAATGAGAGAAGGATGCCCAGTACCGTTACAATTCCAATAGCCGTTGTTACATATTGTTTTGCTTGTTTTCGACGGCCGGTGGCATTTTCAGCAGCAACCATACGGGAGACGGCAACAGGTATTCCCGAAGCTGTCAAAGCTAAAGCTATTGAATATGGCGGAAATACAAGCTGGTATATACCCATGCCTTCAGGCCCTAAAAGGCGGCTCACGATTATTTGGTATATAAAGCCCATTGCCCGGACCAGGACATTGGCACTGGCTAATATAAATGTCCCATACAGCAGGGAGCGGGTGTTTATCTTCAATATAACTCCTCCGTCATTTAATTATTTTCTGATCCATAAATATTCATGGCCATGGTCAAGTAGACTACAATAATGATTGACTATAAATAAAGATACTGTTTTATGGCGGTGCAGGCATATTCTCCGAAAAACTATTATGAGGTTTTATAGAGGAATTTGCTAAATTGTATAGAATATATGACATCAGGAACGGCTCTTTTTTTATGTTCCTTATGCCGGAAATGGGACTGGAAATTGTGTTATTGGTTTCATGGAATAACGGCGCTTTTGAGATAGAGATCAACACTGAACTGTTATTCTGACAGAGAGACTGCATCCTGCTTCCATACCGGCAGGCAGGAATCGGATCATAATTATAAAGAATATGTTTAAAAGGAGGAATAACAATGTCTTTTAAAGTTGCATTTATCGGAGCAGGTAGTATTGGATTTACCAGGCGGTTGCTGCAGGATCTCTTGTCTGTAGAGGAATTCAGTAATATTGAGGTGGCTTTTACCGATATAAACGAGAGAAATTTGGATATGGTGACCGAGCTTTGCCAGAGGGATATTGACGAGAATGGCCTGAAAATCAAAATCCAGGCAACTACAAACCGGCGGGAAGCCCTGAAAGATGCCAAATATGTGCTTAATGTGGTAAGGATTGGCGGATTGGATGCTTTCCAGCTTGATGTTGATATACCCCTGAAATATGGTGTAGATCAGTGCGTGGGTGATACGCTGGGGCCCGGCGGAATTATGTACGGCCAGAGAGGTATTCCGGCAGTGCTGGAATTTTGCAGGGATATTCGGGAAGCAGCCCATCCGGATTGTCTCCTTCTCAACTATGCTAACCCTAACGCCATGATCACCTGGGCCTGCAACAAGTACGGCGGAGTTAAGACAATAGGATTGTGCCACGGTGTACAGGGGGGACATCAGCAGATTGCCGAGGTATTGGGGTTAAAACAGGAGGAAGTGGATATCATCTGTGCAGGGATTAATCATCAGACATGGTATATACAGGTTAAGCATAAGGGCCGGGATATGACCGGCAAGCTGCTTGAAGCTTTTGAAAAGCACCCGGTTTACAGCAAAACCGAAAAAGTGCGGATTGACATGTTAAGAAGGTTCGGATATTACAGCACCGAATCAAACGGTCATCTCAGCGAATATGTGCCATGGTACCGGAAGCGGCCGGATGAAATAATGGATTGGATTGATCTGAGTGCATGGATGCATGGTGAAACAGGCGGTTATTTGAGGGTCTGTACCGAAAACAGGAATTGGTTTGAAACTGATTTCCCCAGGTGGCTCGAGGAACCTCCGAGGGAATTCACCCCCGACAAACGGAGCCAGGAACACGGTTCGTATATTGTAGAAGGACTGGAGACCGGCAGAATTTACAGAGGCCACTTTAATGTTGTAAATAATGGTACTATCACGAATTTGCCGGATGATGCAGTAGTGGAAGTTCCCGGCTATGTAGATGCCAACGGAATAAATATTCCAAAGGTAGGTGACCTGCCATTAGGGTGTGCAGCGGTCTGCAATGCCAGCATAAGCGTACAGAGACTGGCGGTGGAAGCCGCAGTACATGGCGACGATATGCTGCTCAGGCAGGCTATGATGATGGATCCTCTGACAGGAGCCGTATGTAATCCACCGGAAATATGGCAGATGGTTGATGAAATGCTGGTAGCGCAGGCCCAATGGTTACCCCAGTACAGCAAAGCCATTGAGGAAGCAAAGAAGCGGCTTCAGGCAGGAAAGGCCATTAAAACGAGGGACGATTACAAGGGAGCAGTCCGGCTGAAGGTAAAAACCGTAGAAGAGATGAAAAAAGATAGAAAAGTGTAATTATGCTCTTTTTTGTAAATAGGAAAAGCCGGAAGAAGCTTGTTTGTTTATATGGAGGGAATGTCAATGCGCATTCTGGTTATTTGTGATGACTACTGGCATCCTGGAGATGTGGTTAAAGCCGGGCTGGAGCCTCTTAAGGATCATGGAATGGAGTTCATTTATACAGAGGATATGAGTGATTTTGAACTGAGCGGTATGACCGGGTATCCGGTTGTTATACTGTCGAAATCCAACAATATATCATCCTCCAGCACCAAGGAATGGGCCACTGAAGAAGCCCAGAAGTTTTTTGACAGATACGTCAGTAAGGGCGGCGGATTGTTAGCAATTCATTCCGGTACTGCAGATTACCGGGATGCCGGTATCCTCCGCAATATTCTTGGCGGAGTATTTACACATCACCCAGAGCAATGTCCTGTCATGGTCGAGGCCAAGGGAGAACATGCTGTTACCCGGGGATTTACACCATTTAATATCAAAGATGAGCATTATTTTATGGAGATTGATAATGCTGATAAAATACATGTATTTTTGACTGCGGCATCTCAGCATGGCATTCAGCCCGCCGGTTGGACACGGTACCATGGCGCAGGCAGGGTGTGCGTGCTTACACCTGGCCATAACCTGGATGTATGGCTGCATGAAAGTTACCAGGTTTTACTAAAGAATGCTGTGAACTGGTGTGCCGGAAGAGCATAAATTTGTAATTAATGGCCTTGGTGATATATAGTGGTTAACTGATTTTAATTATTTAGTTGTTACTGGATTGTAAAATAATAAATTTGAACAATTATAACATTAAAAACTACAGCCAGCCAAAGGCGTTATTGCCGGCAGTTGTACTGAAATGTTCACAGCAATAACAGAATCAATGAAACGAATGAGTAATAAAAGGAAGCAAAGGCTGCAGCAATTTGCGGGAACTGTAATGAAAAACACTTGTAGGAGGCTGAGACATATGAAAACCAAGGCTGTGCGCCTGTACGGCAAAAACGATTTACGGCTTGATGAGTTTGAACTGCCGCCAATAAAGGAAGATGAGATACTGGCCCAGGTTGTGTCTGACAGCATATGCATGTCATCATACAAAGCTGCAATTCAGGGGAAAGATCACAAAAGAGTCCCCGATGACATAGATGTCAATCCGGTAATTATCGGACATGAGCTTTGCGGTGTCATTTTGGAAGTTGGAGCAAAATGGAGGCATAGATTTAAGCCGGGACAGAAATTTTCTATACAGCCTGCCCTCAACTATAAAGGAAGGCTGGATGCTCCCGGGTATTCCTACCGCTATATCGGAGGCAGCGCTACCTATATAGTTATTCCGAATGAGGTAATGGAGATGGATTGTTTGCTGGATTATAGCGGGGATGCATTTTTTTACGGTTCGCTTGCTGAACCCATGTCATGTATCATCGGCGCATTCCATGCCAGCTATCATACAAAACCCGGCAGTTACCAGCATCAAATGGGTATTGTAGACGGCGGTAATATGGCAATACTGGCCGGAGCGGGGCCTATGGGCATGGGAGCTGTTGATTATGCAATACATGCGGACAGGAAACCCAGCTTGCTTGTAGTGACTGATATTGACCGGGAGAGGTTACAGCGGGCCAGCGAAATAATCACAGAAGAAGAAGCCCAACGCAACGGGGTTACGCTTGTATATATAAATACAGCCGGAATGACTGATATAGAAGAATATCTTCTGTCCCTGACCGGGGGTAAGGGCTATGATGATGTGTTTGTATTTGCACCTGTTAAGTCCTTGGTTGAAATGGGGGACAGGATACTGGGACGGGACGGCTGCCTAAACTTTTTTGCCGGCCCTACGGATACTGCCTTTTCAGCCCAGGTCAATTTCTATAATGTTCATTACGCATCAACTCATCTTGTGGGTACCAGCGGCGGCAACACGGATGATATGAAAGAAGCTCTTCAGATGATAGAAGAGGGCCGGGTAAACCCTGCTTCTATGATTACCCACATCGGCGGCCTTGACAGCGTGGTAGATACAACTTTGAATTTACCCGGAATTCCCGGCGGCAAGAAGCTGATTTATACCAACATCCAGTTGGAGCTTATACCGATAGCTGATTTAAAGGAAAAGGGGAAAACCGATCCGATGCTTGCTAAACTGGCAGAAATTGTTGAAGAGAATAACGGGCTTTGGTGTGCGGAGGCCGAGAAATACTTGCTGGCCAATGCCAAACCCATAGGCTGAACTGGATAGGATAAATCCATAAAAAGTTATGGCTGGTTTATATTTCCGGCTATAACTTTTTATACTACGCATGAATCCTTGGCAGATTCAGCACAGCTGGCCCTGCTGGGCGATCGGCTGGACACATATCCCCCTAAGGGATTGTCCCTGGCTTTTGATCACAGGGCTTCCAACGGCGCCCCTGCAGCCAGGTTTTTCGGGAGTTGGAACCAATCTTGAAAACTTCAGTATTTTCATGACAAACTGGTATATCGCGAGGTGAAAAAAATGATTTATGATCTAATTGTAATAGGAGGCGGCCCGGCAGGGTATATAGGAGCCGAAAGGGCAGCACAGGCAGGGCTGAATACGCTGCTTGTTGAAAAAAGGCATTTGGGTGGCGTGTGTTTAAATGAAGGATGCATTCCTTCGAAGACCTTTCTTCATTCGGCAAAAATATTTGATTATGCCAGGTACAGCCAAAAATACGGCGTAACAGCACAAAACGTTGAATTGGACCACAGCGCAGTTATCAGAAGAAAGAATAAGGTGGTTAAAGTACTGGTATCTGGGATCCGGACTCAGCTAAGAAACAGCAATGTCAATGTTGTAGAAGGGCATGCAATCATATCCGGGAAAAGCAGTGATGGGTATACCATAAAGGTAAATGATGAAACCTTTACAGGCAGGAGGCTTTTAATTGCTACCGGCTCTGCACCTGTTATCCCTCCGATACCGGGAGTCAAGGAAGGTTTGGCATCAGGATTTGTGCTCACCAACCGGGAGATACTGGATATACCTCAGGTTCCCGGTTCCCTGGCAGTAGTGGGTGGAGGCATAGTGGGCCTGGAAATGGCATCATACTTCAGTTCAGCCGGAGCCAAGGTTACCGTTATTGAAATGCTGGATCACATAGCTGGCAATATAGATGCGGATATCTCGCGGATACTGCTTAATAATTTCAGGAAGAAGGGCGTAGAGTTCAAACTCAATTCCAGGGTAGTTGAAATAAAAAATGGCACCGTTAAATATGAATCTGCCGGTAAGCTGGAAGAGATTAATGCTGACAAGGTCCTGATGAGTGTTGGGAGACGGCCGGTAGTGCAGGATATAGGGCTGGAGAGCATATGTGTGGAGATTGAAAAGGGCGGGATCAAAACCGATGAAATGGGAAAGACAAATATCCCCGAAGTGTATGCTGCCGGAGATGTAAACGGCAGGTCCATGCTGGCCCATACCGCATACAGGGAAGCCGAAGCCTGTGTAAACAACATGCTGGGTAAGCGTGATATTATACGTTATAATGCCATCCCTTCAGTGGTATATACCAATCCTGAGGTGGCGAGCGTTGGAGAAACAGAGGAAACAGCCAGGGAGAAAGGCATAGAATTTGATGTGGTCAAGCTTTCTATGAGGTACAGCGGCCGCTATGTCGCTGAAAATGAGGCTGGGGACGGAATATGTAAACTGCTCATTAATAAGGAAAACCGGAACGTGATTGGCGTACATATGATCGGCAGCTACTCATCCGAGATCATATATGGGGCAGGCATTATGATTGAGACCGAAATGCGCATCAGGGATATAAAAGAGCTGGTATTTCCGCATCCAACTGTATCGGAAATTATAAGGGAAAGCGTTTTCCAATTCGAGGATTAATGAGGATTATTATTGGTGAAATGGGAAAACAATACCTAAACAAATTTTTTACCGATCCGACAGAAGTAAGAAAAACTGGTTGGATTATAAATGCTGCCTTTAATCTAGTGTTAAAGAAGGGTTAGATAGAATGTTGGGAAAAGCTCTTAAAGGTTTGGAAAGGATATCAAAAGCCGTTGGGATATATCCCGATATTGCTCAGGGTGGAGGGGGTAATACTTCCGTTAAGGTTGATCATGAGCTGATGCTTATTAAAGCTTCAGGTTACAGGCTGGCCCAGGTGGCTGCAGATGACGGCTTTGCGGTTGTTAATTACAGGCATGTCATAGATTATTTAAACGAGGCAGACGATAAAGAAGAAGTGGCCTTTGAAAAGGAAGGAACTGACCTGATAAAACAAAATACCGTACATTTGGAGGGATACAAAACTTTACGGCCATCGGTTGAAGTTGGTTTTCACTCCATCCTGAAGAAATTTGTTATTCATACCCATTCAGTATATGCTAACATTTTATGCTGTTCTGAAAACGGTGATAAATTGATGGACAGGATTTTTGAATATACAGGAATCCACCGGATCTGGGTGCCGTATACGATGCCGGGATTTTATCTGGCTTATAAAATAAAGCAGAAGATTGGTGAATACAAGGAAAGCCATGATATGTTCCCCCAGGTTATATTCATGCAGAATCACGGTCTCGCTGTTACTGCGGATAATGCTGAAGAATGCCTTGCTCTTCATGAAAAGGTAAACAACAAGATAAAAGAGTATTTTAATATTACAAGGCCATATCCTGAAATCAAACTGGAGATGCGTGGAGATTCGGAATATGAGAGCAAAACCGGGTTTACGCGAAGTTTTATCCGGGATAAGTCAGTAGATTTGGGTTTTTTTGATAGGATTCTGTATCCCGAACAAATAGTATACTTAGATGACGAACAGATTGCTATAAATGAGATAGGCAGTAAGATCAACATAAATGCCAATACAGGCCAGGTTATTTATAAAACCGGATATACCGAGGCCAGGAGCATCGAGGAAATCCTGACCGCCTGCCTTTATATTGTTGATCAGGTTGAGCGCAATGGATTGAGGCTTAGCACCATGAGCCGGGAGGACATAGACAGAATAAAAAACTCGGATGCGGGAAAATACAGAAAACAAATGGTAAGCGGGAAAGAATAAAAAGGGCTGTCAAGCCCTTTTTATTGTATTCAAGCCCGTTGCTAAAGTTTTCTAATACTGTTTTACTGGCGTTTATACAGTCAAAAAACAGATATGTTCAGTATTTTTATTCAAATGTTATATCTGTCATTCGCACCTGATGTAACTACATGCCTATATTCCATACGTCCGGGCAGGTAATATGCAATTGGGTAAAGAACTACGGCGAGAACTATGCCCCATACGACATCCAGGATTGAGTGCTGTTTAATAAGAACGGTAGATGCGATGATAAGCAGCATACACATCAGCGATGCCAGCTTTACCAGTGTTTTTTTTCTTAACCTGGGACAATTGATTAATGCAACGTGAACGGCTATGGAGTTATAAACATGTATACTTGGGGCAACATTGGTTGGCGTATCGGTAGCGTATATATGTTTAATCATCCTTGAAAATATGTCATTTTCAGTTATTGCCGGCCTTAACCGCTGGCCGTTGGGGAATATTAAATAAAGTATGTAACACAGGTACATTCCTCCAAACATATATATGCACAGCCGGAAATAATCCTTTTTTGATACCAGGCCAAGGTATACAAATCCAATGCCCATGTAAATGAACCAGAAAAGGTATGGTATAACAAAATATTTGACGAAAGGGATGTAATTATCCAAAGATGAATACATATAGTATTTTGGCTGTACGGTTCGCTCACAGTATTGAAAGAAAACTTGGGCAATACCATACAGGGAAACCAGTGAAAAATGCCTGTATTTATATAAAAATTCTTTAAGTGTTAGTTTTTTTCGGTCCCGCGGCTTCATTCCAAACCTCCATTAATCTTTGCAAAGCTATATAACCCGGTGGTATGGTTTCAGGTATTCGAAACAAATAACATTCCTGGAACACCGGATTTGTTTATATGGCATATAATCAACTTGACAATTTGACACATCAGGGTTATTGCTGATATAACAGCATGATAAGCCTTCAGACGTATGTCTATATGAATTATACTATATAATCTGCTCTCAAAATCTTAAAATTTCATAAACCTTTAGCGTATATTTTTTGTAAAGAATATTACGTCAATCACCTTGAATACCAGTGATTGAAATAAATAGTATTCTGCAAAAATACAATTCCATTGTATTTTTTGTTCCGATGTGATAAAATCTTTTTGCCTTTTATTGTATTTTTCTTAGCTTGCTTATCAGCATATAATTTGGATGTTTATAAAAAATGCTATATAAAATGTAACAGGCGTATGCTGCTGCCTGCTCTGGCGCAGTGGTATGCTGCATAATATGTTGGGAGGATAAAGGTATTATGAATGATATTATTTTACGCGTCGAGAACTTAAAGAAAAGCTACGGCAGACGAGAAGCTCTGAAAGGTATCAGCTTTGAAGTAAAAAAAGGTGAAATATTTGCCTTGATAGGGCCAAATGGCGCCGGAAAGACTACCACTCTAAGAATCGTGGCCACCCTTCTTTCATATACCGAGGGAAGGGTGGAGATGATGGGGTTGGATCTTAAGAAGAACCCCCAAAAGATACGGGAAGCAATAACATACCTTCCGGAAGAGGCTGGGGCCTATAAGAACCTGACAGGTATAGATTATCTGAAATTTATGGCAGGATTTTATGCTAAGGATAAGCAGGAGTTTGATGAATACGTTGAGAGAGCAGTTGAAATTGTGGGGTTTAAAGACAGGCTAAAAGATAAGGTGGGTACATACAGTAAAGGTATGGTAAGGAAGCTTTTACTGGCAAGAGCATTGATGACAAAACCCAGGCTGGCCATACTGGATGAACCTACTTCAGGTCTGGATGTTATAAATTCTTTAGAAATCCGGGAAATTATAAGAAGTTTTGTGCAGGAAGGAATTTCCGTACTTCTTTCGTCTCATAACATGTTGGAGATCGATTTCTTGTCGGATAGAGTTGCAATAATAGATAAAGGCAAAATACTTGAAATCGGAGAACCTGAATTATTGAAGCAGGAATACTCGGCTCAGAACCTGGAAGAAGTGTTTAGGAGGCTGGTACAATGAATAAGTTTATTAATCTGCTCAAAAAAGAAATTAAAGAAATGATTACCTTTCAGATTATTATATCCCTGTTGTTTACAACCGGATTGTTCTATTTTTTGGGTGTAATAGCCAAATCTGAAATGGAAAAGGTCACTACAGAAAAAGATGTTTATATCGTTGATCTTGACAGTTCCCAGGAATCCAACGTGCTAATAAGCAATCTGTCTCATGCCGGTTTTAATGTAAATCTTCTGGAGGAGAAGGATAAATCGATGGCTGTAGAATATGCAAATGACAATAATATTGATCTTCTCATCGTTATCCCCGAAGGATTTGGCGAGGCAGCGTCACAGTTTAAATTCAAAGATATAGAAGCATATACCTACATTCGAAGTTTTTCAATAAGCAGTTCAGCCGGTTCAGCTCTGGTTGAAGGGGTCATCAGGGAAATAAACAGGTATATTTCAAATAATTATTTGAAGGAAAAACTTCCTGATATAGATCCCGAGGATTTGAAAAATCCGATAAAAAGCAAGGATTTTGTCATTGTGAAGAATAAAATGGCAGCCGGTTCAGCTGCCGAAGTAAGCAGTATTGTCTATTCCCAGTCAATATTTGTCCCCATCATTCTTATGATGATAATTCTTTATTCTTCCCAAATGGTATTGTCGGCTATAGCTCTGGAAAAACAGGATAAAACTCTGGAAACGCTCCTCACCGTTCCCATAAGCAGGAACTATATTGTGATTACCAAGATGGCTGCCTCCGGCTTGGTTGGCTTAATATCAGCAGGTGTTTACATGGTTGGGTTCAGGTATTACATGAGCGGCCTTATGGGCAATATCCCGAGCAGCGGGCAGGCCAGCCAGCTAATCCAACAGCTGGGCCTCCAGTTTAGTCCAAATGATTTTGTATTATTGGGCATATCTTTGTTTTTGGCAATACTATGTGCTCTGGGTTTGGCCATTATACTGGGTGTCATGGTGGAAGATTTGAAGAGTGCTCAGACTATGATCCTGCCGCTTGTGTTTCTTATTATGATTCCATATTTTATATCTATGTTTTCAGATATAAACTCTCTTTCTCTGCCGATCAAGATATTGATAATGCTGATACCATTCAGTCATCCGTTTATAGCTTCTCAGAACATAATACTTGGAAATTACAATATTGTTTTCTACGGAATAATCTACATGTTCGTAGTATTTGTTATTTTGATTTTTACTGCTGGAAGAATTTTCTCTACAGACCGGGTGTTAACTGTAAAATTGAGATTTGGAAGGAAAAGGCCAACAAATGATTAATAATACTCAGGGTATTGGGTGATATAATATAAGCATTATGTTTGAACATCTGTGGCTGTGAGGAAAAGAAGCCTATTGCGAATTTCGGTATTTTTTTACATGTGTTTATTGATTCAGTATTTTAAGTCCGGATTATGATAATATTATTACTGATAATATAGATTATTGTGAGCATGAGGAGGTACATAATAATGAATATTATAATGCTTGGACCGCCGGGATCCGGAAAAGGGACTCAAGGGCAGCATCTTATAGAATGCCTTGGCCTGGTTCATATATCTACGGGGGATTTGTTCCGGGAAATACTTAAACAGCCCGAGCACCCGCTATACAGAGATGTCCAGGTACTGAAAGAAGGCAAGCTGGTTTCAGATGAAGTGACAAATCGTGTAGTGGAAGATACGTTAAAAAAGTTAAAAGATGCCAAAGGAATAATATTTGACGGTTTTCCCCGCACAACCGAACAAGCGCAGGCACTGGATAGAATGATGAGTTCATTGAATATGCGGATCGATGCGGTTCTGGATTTAAATGTAACACGGGAGGTAATATTGCACCGTTTATTGGGCAGAAGGGTCTGTCCAGGCTGCAGGAGGGTATATCATATAAGCCAGGGATATACCGTATGTCCTGAATGCAAAGTTCCATTAAAAATCCGGGATGACGATAACGAAGAAACTATAAATAAACGATTGGATGAATATAAAGAAAAGACTGCCGCTCTAAAGGATTATTACCGGGAGCACAATTGTATGTATATCAGCCTGACAATTGATGATGTTTCAATGACATCCCAGGAGGTTCATGAACAAATAATTCAGGAATTTTCAAAAAGAGGGCTGGTATAATTAAAGTTACACTTGTATAATGGATTTGGTATTATACTTCGAAAAAACCGTGATGCACTGCACCATGGTTTTTTCATAAGGGGAATGCAAAGGATGAAAGTATTTGCAATTGGAGATCTGCATCTGTCAAGCATCAGGCCTAAACCTATGGAAATATTTGGACAGCATTGGGCTAATCATTGGGAAAGAATAAGGATTAACTGGATAAGAAAAGTTGCTCCTGAAGATATAGTCCTTATACCGGGTGATATAAGCTGGGCTATGAATTTGGATGATGCCCAACCGGATCTTGATAGTATTGGTGAATTGCCCGGAAAAAAGATAATTATCAGAGGGAACCATGATTATTGGTGGTCGTCTATTTCACGGGTGAGGAGTATATTGCCATCCGGTATATTTGCAATTCAGAATGACAGCATTGAGATGAGCGGGGTTACCTTCTGCGGGACAAGAGGCTGGGCGGTTTTTGAAGAGAGTGAGGATTTGCAGCATGATATAAAGATATTCAATAGAGAGGTTCAAAGACTGAGACTATCGTTGTCCAGTGCGAAAAATGCCGATGATATTATCGTGCTTCTTCATTATCCTCCCTTTGATGAAAAAGGTGAAGAGAATCAAATAGCCCATTTGATTAGGGAATTTCCTGTAAGCCATGTTGTATTCGGGCACCTTCACGGTGCTAGCTTAAACAGTGTAACAGAAGGATATATAGATGGAATTAATTACCACCTTGTATCCTGTGATTATTTGGATTTTGATCTCAAATACATTACTGAAATTAAATAACAGGATATAATATCAACATATTTAGAAAATTTTAGAAATACGAAACAATTATGTAATAAATGTGTAACATTTATAGAATAAGCGGCTATATCCTTTTTTTTAGCCAGAATGCTGGTTTGATTTTTTCATGGTCAGAAATTATAATGAAATAAACAAGGACAAGGGGGTGAAGCTGCGATGAATAAGAGGATGCGGATTGCGTGTATACTCTTTTCAATGCTCCTCGCAATAGTTGCTTTTTCTGCTTACCCCGGTACCGCATATGCAAATAACATACTTTTAAAAATGGGCAGCAGGGGATCTGAAGTAGCAACTTTACAGCAAGCGTTAATCAATTTGGGTTTTCTTTCTGACCGGGCAGATGGTATTTTTGGACCGATTACCCGGAAAGCAGTGATTGACTTTCAAAAAGCAAATAACCTGGTTCCCGATGGAATAGCCGGGCCGAAAACATTTGGCAAGCTATATGGCAGCGGGAATGCGAACAATGGGAATCCGGCTTCTTCGAACAGCGGAAGTGAAGGAACGGCAATATCCAGGACTTTACGGCAGGGGGATCGGGGCACTGATGTTATCACCCTCCAAAAACGGTTGAACGAGTTGGGATTCAATTGTGGTAAAGCTGACGGAATCTTTGGCCCAAAAACCCATTCAGCGGTTATAGCCTTTCAAAAAGCCAACAGTCTCTATGTTGATGGTATCGTTGGGAAAAATACACGTGCAAAGCTGTTCAGTTCCAATGCAAGTTCAGGAAATGGAAGTGTAAGCCGCGGAGATTCGGATACCGGTCTGGTTGATTCGATTATAGCTTATGCCCAAAAATATTTGGGGGCTCCATACAAATATGGTGCGGCCGGTCCGGATGCATTTGACTGTTCGGGATTTACTTCCTACATATTTAAACACTTCGGGATATCGCTTCTGCGTTCAGCAAAGGATCAGGGATACAATGACAATTTCCCAAAGTTGTCCCGGCAGGAGCTCAAAAAAGGAGATTTAGTATTTTTCGATACAATTTCGGATAATGATTATAGTGATCATGTGGGCATATATATAGGGGATGGAAAGTTTATTCATGCTTCCTCTTCCAACAGTAAATATGTTAGAATAGATACCCTTGATTCTGGGTACTATCAGCGGACGTTTGTCTGGGGAAGAAGAATATTATAATCAAGGACCTCCTTTTATTTGATTGTTACTATATATTTTTTAAAACACGGCGCCAAGCCGTGTTTTTTTATGCAGGTTCGGTGAATATACTACTTTGGATAGAAGTATTTTGCAGCGCCGGGTTTTTCGACCAGATGCTTCCAGTACCGTAAAGGCATGTTCTGACGCTGTAATTTTGGATTAATCCTGCTCTTAATTGCAATGTCCTTAAAGTATTCTTTCCACAGGCTTTGATAATCAATTTCCTGCTGGTCCAAAGGCAATGGGCCGTCAAATTCAAATGGTATTATAATGCATTGATGATCATGACAGACAGCAGCCAAATCCCTTTTGACATCATGGATTATCCAGTCCTGGCGGGGCATCCGTTGCTTAAAATGATGGGCAATAATACTCAGTATATTATGATCTGGTTCGATTGAAGCATAATATATACCGTTTCTTAACAGGTTGAATCGTATCAGTCCCAGCATCCTGCCGGCTTCCCCTCTTACTTTATTGTACAGGGTATGTATCTGAAAGACCCATGGGTGTGCTATGGCTGAATCCACCTGTTTACCCATCTTCCATCCCAATTTAAGATATTGATATACGGCGGTACCGGCCTCTTTGTCCTCTGAAAGATAAGCATATAGTATGCATTTTACAGCGCCGGGAGAGATTTTTTTCTTGACGGCATCATAAAGAGTTTTGGCTTTTTGCTCATCGGTATCTATAAACACATATTCTACAAAAAGATTATCCTGCAGGCAGTCGCCTTTAAGGATCTTTTCCGGACACTCATGACGGATATATGACTCATATACAGCAGTTAACATTCCTTCAAAGCTTCCATCGTAAATGTAATAGATCATTTTTTACATCTCCCCGGTTATTGTGGTGAAGATATCAATACCGGTAAAAGCATGGGGATAGAGAGCCTGTAACGTAAGCTGCTCACCTGGTGTAGTGGTTTTATTCTTTCTTACTGTTCCTGGTATCAACAGGTACCTGAGATCTGTCCCGCCAGTATTTCTTTCACCGTAATATTTGCCGCGGCACGTTATAAAGTGGCGCGCCCTTTTGACGACTACGCCGAATCTTTTTAATGTCTCATAGTCAATCATATGATGCTTTCTGGCAGTAATAATGCGCTTGGCAGATTTTACCCCTATTCCCGGAACTCTGACAAGCGCTTCATAGTCAGCCGTGTTAACCTCAACCGGAAAAAGATCAAGGTTTCGAAGAGCCCAGGATGATTTTGGATCCAATTCTGTATCAAGATTGGGATGCTTTTCGTCCAACAGCTCGCCGGCTGTAAAGCCATAGAACCTCAAGAGCCAGTCAGCCTGATAAAGCCTGTGTTCACGAAGCAAAGGAGGATTGGCAATGATGGGAAGGCTGGGATGACGGGTGACGGGAACATATGCTGAATAGTATACCCTTTTTAGAGAAAATCGTTTATACAGGCTTTCCGACAGGTGTAGAATCTTCAGATCGTGATCCATAGTTGCACCCACAATCAGCTGTGTGGTTTGTCCTGCAGGAGCAAAAGAGGGGGTGCTCCTGAATAATTTCTTTTCTTCTCTGGTTTGCAGTATCCTGTTATAAATGAATTCCATGGGCTTTATAATAGAATCTTTATTTTTTTGGGGTGCCAGAAGCTTAAGTCCCTGATTTGACGGTAATTCTATGTTGACACTCATACGGTCAACATATTTTCCTGTTTCATCAATTAACAGGGGATCTGCTCCCGGAATAGCTTTGACGTGAATATAACCGTTGAAACAGTACTCCTTTCTTAGCTTTATTACGGTGCTGAGCATAAGTTCCATGGTATAGTCAGGGTTTTTGTATACCGCTGAACTTAAGAACAAGCCTTCGATATAATTCCTCTTGTAAAAATTCACGGTAAGTTGAGCTATCTGGTCGGGAGTAAATGTCGCACGGGGTGTGTCCGACGCTGCACGGTTTACACAATAGAGGCAATTGTACACGCAGCAGTTGGAAAGCAAAACTTTAAGCAGTGAAATACAGCGCCCGTCATCCGACCAGCTGTGGCAGATTCCGGGCAAGCTGGCATTGCCTAAGCCGCCATTAGTATTTTTCCGGGAGCTTCCACTGGACGAACAGGATACGTCGTATTTGGCGGCAGCCCCCAATATCTTCAGTTTTGTATGTAAATCCATAAATGGAAACCTCCCCAATATACTATCCCATTAAATTCTACCACAACATTTTCCATAATGCAAACATATGTTCGGTTATTGATTGGCAAGAGATGAATTATGCATAATGGCTGTATTGGCAAGGCATTGTAAACATACTATTATTGGTATATTATGTTGTTGTACTGTGGTATTCATCAATCGGCTGTAGAAAAATATAAGGCTTTATTCGGTAATCCGCCTTAAAAGAAACTCTATTTTTGGGTTATAGAAACGGTGAAATACAGAACTCCTGAAACCAACTGTTTATATATGGGACTGTAAACCGGCGCCAAAAATAAAAAAATATATAATAATACTGGACAGTTTGCACCGTTTTTCCGTCTTTCTTAGTGTAAAACAAAAATTGAGGAGGTTTTTCTATGAGCAAGTATACTAATATGCCTGTATGCGATCTGAGGCATCTTAACGATGTTAATTCCATTCGCCAAATTGAGGAAATCCGTAATATTGCACTTCTAATCCTGCCAAACGATGCGTCGGAGGAGGTGATGAGTGCGATTGCAGGTATCCCCAAATCCAGCATTGCTTCAACAATACCGTTGAGTAAAAATGATAATATACGTGTGATAAACGGAGTATTCGAGGCATCAGATTCAGATTTTGCCGGTGAAGCAAATACGGTTATTGTCGTAAACGGAGTAGTGCTTATAAAGGATATATCCAGGGAAACCAAAGGTGATATCATTGCAAATGGGATGGTGATACTGCAAGAAAGCCTCAGAGGAGCTTGCGCGTTAAATTTTCCCATGGTAAACGGGATCAGAACATATATGGACTTTGACGCGTATAAGGTATATCCGGACGAAATTGAGATTGATTCTGATTTTATTTCTTATCTTGCGCCCAAAACAATGATCATAGCAGGGCATCAAATATCTGTTAAGAATGATGTAACCGCTGAAATTCTCAAGGAAAAAGATCTTAAGTTAATTGCCGGAGACTGTATTAACTGTTATGAAAATGTTGCTTCCTATGTAAAAGCTAACTCTTTTGTCGGGGATAAAATCAATGTCTTAGCGGCAGATAATAATGGATAATGAGATTCTTTTTAACGAATTGTTTGATATGTATTTTGATATGGTTTACTCATATTTTGCAGTTTGCTTTAACAGAAGCACAGCTGACGATCTGTCGCAGCAGGCCTTCATTAATGTTTGGAAATACTTAAAAAGAAATGCTTCTTTCACACCCGATAGCTGGAAAGCCTGGATCTTCAGAATTGCGGTGAATGTAAAAAACGATTTTCTGCGGAACAGCCGGAATCAGATGACTGCATTTGAGTTTTCAGAGCTGCAGGATACGGAACTAAAGCATCCGGAACATGAGCTTGTAGATATTATATCTATTAAGGGTGCCCTGGATATGCTGCCTATGGAGGACAAAGAGCTGCTGCTTCTCAAAAATTATGGCCTGTCCAGCGGTGAAATTGGTAAAATGTTGAATATTCCGGCTTCTACGGTTAGATCCCGATTGGTAACGGCAAGAAAGCATTTTAAACAGGCCTTATATGATTGCGGGGTGGTTATAGATGGATAAAATGGATTATTTTATTGACCGTCTTGTTGAGGCATATTCTCCGGCGCCCCAAGCAAAAGAGATGATTAGACAGAATATTATAAATAAGGATTACTCAGTCATCAGATCTGAGGTGTTCTATGATACCGCTGATATTTTTGGCAAAGCATTTGCGGTGTTGAAGAGGAATTCAGGTTACAGTTGTGCTGAAATGCTGCGATGAACAATATGCCGGCAAATGCAGATTGATGGTTGTCTGGGATCTGTATCCGGGATTATCGTCCGATGCTATAGATAAAAAATATATTATCAGCTCCTGTGCTCGCAGGAGCTATTTTTGTGTATAATTCATGTAAGGTACCTCCGTTTGATATTTTAATTTGGGATAAGTGTTAAGGACACCTTATACCCCGTGTTTTATCAGGAGGTATTTTCTTTCCATAGTTCAAATTAAATCATTACAGGAATGCTTACAAAAAGGCTTAGAACCTGTCATCGAAGCGGAGGGAAGCCGGAACCAGCCTAACGCGTCAGCGAGTTTTGGTGGAGGCCCGGAACGAGCTTTACAGGTTCTTAGCCTTAAGCACCAGTGATTGGAACAGTATTGTGCACATTATCTGTATGAACAGTATAAATTATTAATACACGCATTATAACTTTGTATTGAACTCGGGAATATAATATGCTATTATATGGAATGTAAAATGGTAGCACGGTAGGGGAAATAGAATAATTGTATTCATTTTCTATTCCCTCCGTCAATATTTGAAGGAGGTTTTTTTATGGTAAAAAGGTTAGTTATTCTTATTCTGTCTTTTTCACTTCTTTTGATTGGTGTTACGGCTTGCAGCGGCATGACATCGGGAAAAGTATTTAAAATCGGCATATCTCAATTGGCCGAGCATCCTGCCCTCGACAGCGCGCGGGAGGGATTTATCGAAGCCCTGAAGGAAGCTGGCTATGAAGACGGTAAAAATATAAAGATCGAGTACCAAAATGCACAGGGCGATGTGAACAATGCCCAGACCATAGCCAGGAAGTTTACCGATGAAAATGTGGATATGATACTTGCCATAGCAACGCAGGCAGCCCAGGCTGCAGCCAATGTCACCAAGGAGATACCGATACTCATAACGGCTGTAACCGATCCGGTAACGGCAGGCCTGGCTGAAAGCCTGGATAAACCCGGGAAAAATGTAACCGGTACAACCGATATAAATCCGGTTGATGAACAGATAAAGCTTGTAAAAGAACTGGTGCCACAGGCTGAGAGAGTAGGTATACTGTACAACAGTGGAGAGATCAATTCAAAGATTCAGGTGGATATAGCCAAGGAAATTGTTGAGGATTTAGGTATGACCCTTGTTGAGGCTGCCGTAAGCAACAGCAATGAAGTAAGCCAGGCAACACAATCATTGATGGGCAGAGTTGATGCTATTTATGTTCCCACTGATAATACAATTGTCTCTTCCATTGGAGCGGTTATTAAGGCAGCCAATGAAAATAATATACCCGTGATAGGTTCGGAACGGGGCCAGGTGGATGCCGGAGCCGTGGCGACAAAGGGAATAGATTACAGGGAATTGGGAAAACAGACAGGGCAAATAGCTGTGGAGGTAATAAAGGGGAAAAAGCCCCAGGATACACCTATACAGAAGCCTAAAACCGTTACTCTGATAATTAATAAAAAAGCGGCTGAAACCATTGGACTGGCTATACCGGAAGAAATACTTTCAAAAGCAGAGGAAGTCATAGAATAATATGAGGTGGTATTATTGTTGAATTTGTTGTTTACCTCAATCGAACAAGGCCTTGTATTCGGGATAATGGCAATTGGGGTATATATAACATTTAAAGTGCTTGATTTTCCGGATTTAACGGTTGATGGGAGCTTTCCGCTGGGAGCAGCGGTAGCTTCCATCATGATATTTAATGGCGGTAACCCGTTTTTAGCGTTAATCCTATCTGCAATGGCCGGCATGATTGCAGGTTATATAACCGGTTTGCTGAATACCCGGGCAAAGATATCAGGATTGCTGGCAGGTATTTTGACAATGACGGCACTATACTCCATTAATCTCCGGGTGATGGGACAAGCCAATGTTACGTTGTTAAATACAAAAACAATATTTACATACATTGAAGCATTGGGCATCCCCTATCGATGGGGATTAATTCTGGCTTTTGTGATTGCGGCTGCCGTAGTGAAAATTCTTCTTGATAGTTTTTTAAAGACCCAGATTGGATTTGCCCTGAGAGCAACAGGTAACAATCCGGATATGGCACGGTCATTAGGAGTTAATACCGATGCGATGAAAACGCTGGGTTTATCTATGTCAAATGGACTGGTAGCGCTTTCCGGCGGGCTTGTGGCCCAATACCAGGGTTTTGCGGATATAGGCATGGGAATAGGGACCGTTGTGGCAGGTTTAGCTTCAGTAATAATAGGTGAAATGATAATAGGAGAAAGAAGCGTTGGACTGGCTACATTTTCAGCTTTGCTGGGTTCGTTCATTTACAGGCTCAGTATAGGAATTGCCCTGAGATTAGGTTTTGCAACAACCGATCTTAAATTATTGACTACCGTTCTGGTGATAATTGCTTTGAGTACACCGAGGATAAGAAGTTTGCTTCGTATCGCGTCATCTTAGGAGGATTATATCATGCTGAAACTAAAAAAAGTGACAAAGGTTTTTAATAAAGGGACTATAAACGAGAATGTTGTACTTCGTGATATAAATCTTGATATAAATGACGGTGATTTTGTCTCGATAATCGGGAGCAATGGTGCAGGAAAATCAACACTTCTGAATGTTATTGCCGGTGTTTTTCCTGTTGATGATGGTTCTATTATTCTTGACGATCAGGATATTACCAGATTACCCGAATATGAAAGAGCAAAATTTATCGGCAGGGTTTTTCAGGATCCCATGATGGGTACTGCTCCATCTATGACTATAGAGGAAAATTTGTCGATGGCATGCTGCCGTACTATAACCAGGGGATTAAGGTGGGGATTAAACGAAAAAAACAGAAAAGAGTTCAAAATAAAACTGGCTGAGCTCGGATTGGGATTAGAAAACCGCATGAATACAAAAGTTGAACTGCTGTCCGGCGGACAGCGTCAGGCTATAACCCTGCTTATTGCAACTATGGTTAAACCGAAACTCCTTCTTCTGGATGAGCATACTGCTGCTCTGGATCCGTCTACTGTCCGTCTTATAAATGATCTTACCGAGGAGATTGTCCTTCAGAAAGGGATAACAACTCTTATGATCACGCATAATATGGAGTATGCAATTAAAATGGGCAACCGCCTTATAATGATGGACAGGGGCCAGGTGGTTTTGGATATAAAGGGTGCAGATAAAGCCTTGCTTACAGTGGATGAACTGGTGAATATGTTTGAAAATGCTGCAAATAAGAAATTTGATGATGACAGAATTATGCTGGGATTGAGGAATTAATGCTTATCATTGAATGTTACTCTATATAAATATGATTTTTATCAGGATAATAAAGATCCTGATTTTTTTTCGAATGAATATAAATATCTTTTTTTGCATCCTGTAATGCTATGCGGACGGGTGCTGCCGGCAGTCTGTCAGAGAAGCACGGCATACTGCTTGTGCCGCACTTTGTTTTATATACCTAAAAGCCGGTTGTAAAGCCAAAGGTGTCGCCGCGGCGCAGAATCCTCCATATATCTGTAAAAGCCGTTAGGCGATATTTGCTAAAAGGCTGGGAGCTTATTTAGGCTGGACGCTGCCCAAAAACTGAACTGTTTGACAAATATAACTAAATGTTATATTATTTATACGTATAAACATTTATACGTATAAATAGCATGCTGGGTGAGGAGGTGTTCAATGAAACGAAAGATTTCAGTATCCAGTAAGGATGTTGCAAGGGAAGCCGGGGTTTCTCAGGCCACCGTATCCTATATATTGAACGATGTTAAAGGGGTTAAAATAAGGCCCGAAACCAGACAGGCGGTACTTGATGCAATCAAAAAACTAAATTATCATCCTAATCAGATTGCCCGGGGCATGAAGCTGAAACGGGCTATGTCAATAGGCATTGTTACAGACAGAAACGTTACCAATTTCTATTTCATGAAAGTTCTTGAAGGTATCAGAGACGGGCTGCAGGAACGCAATTATTCGGTTAATCTGTTATATAGCAGGTATGATTCTATAAAAGATGCAGAATTTATAAAGTATTACAATTCAAACAGAATTGATGGAATTATATTTGCTTTTGCTTCTGTTGGCGATGAGGAAATGGAATACATGGATAGTATGGGTATACCCTATGTTATAGTAAGCACTCATCCCTCCGGGAGAGGTGTTGGCGAGGTTTGCACTGATCATCTGGATCACATAAAGGATGTTATTGGCTATTTCAAATCCAAAGGAGTAGAGAGTATAGCCTATGCCGGACCTGTACCGAGAAGCCACAGAGACAAAAGGCTTGATGCATTTAGGAATGCGCTGATTTACCATGGATATGATGTCAGGGATGAATTAATTGTTCTTGGTACTTTCGACAATAATGAAGTATGCAAATCAATAATCAGTATGTTGGAGAAAGAAAGCTGCCGTCCGGACGCTATACTGGCGGCATCACCCAGATTTGGCATGCTGGCTGTAAGATCGTGTCACATGTTAAGTATTAAAATTCCACAGGATATACGTATAGTCGCCGTAGGATCTTCCAAATTTTTTGAGCTTATCCATCCGCCTCTTTCATCCATTGAGTTACCTCTTTATGATATGGGATTTAAAGCGGCAGAAATGATTTTAAGGATAATTGATAAAGGTCATATAGATGAACTCTCGGTATTAGGGTCGGAGTTTATAATTCGCGAGTCTTCGTGATGATATGGGAATGAGGAAACATATGGGATCGGGATATGCAAATTTACGATGGGGTGAAACTGCATGAGAGTAAAACAAATTCTCTGGGATTTTATTAAGAAGTTTAAATGGAGATATATAATCGGAATAGTATTTCTTATTATTACATCTTTTATTACCTCCATGATACCAAGGCTTCTCGGTTTTATAACGGACAGCCTGAATAACAAAATGCCGTTATCGGATATTGTCAGGTACCTGATCATTTTGGTTGGGGCAGCGGTAGGAGCATTTATCTTCCGTTTTACATGGAGGTACTTTCTGGTCGGGAATTGCAGGTACCTGGAATGCTATCTTAGGGAGAAGTTATTCGCACATATGCAAACACTGCCGGCAACCTTTTATGATAATAATAAGACGGGGGATCTTGTGGCTTATGCCATAAATGATATCCAGGCAATAAGAAGGACGTTTGGTTTTGGCTTTACAGCAATCCTTGACGGGGTAGTGGTCAACACAGTATCAATTGCGATAATGGTGAGAACCATAAATCCTGTATTGACGGCTATGGCTCTTCTGCCGACACCCTTTATTGTTTTTATATTATACAAGTTGAGGAGGAAGATAAGAGAGAGATTCACAGCCGTTCAAAAAGCTTTTGCGCAAATATCAGAAAAAGTGCAGGAAAACATATCAGGGATCAGGGTAATAAAAGCCTTTGCCCAGGAAGAAGAGGAAGTGGAAGATTTTCTGAAGTACAGTCAGACCCGGGTTGATACTCATATGCGATTAGTCAGGGTTTCTGCTGCTTTTTGGCCGCTCACCCAATTTATGTTTGGCATCAGCATTGTGTTTTTTATCATATACGGCAGTCAACTGGTTACCAGAGGGACTATTTCACTTGGCGATTATATTGCATTTAATTCATATGTAATGATAATAATGAGACCGATAGTGAGCATAAGCCGGGTTATCGAGATATGGCAAAGAGGTATGGCATCGGCCGGACGATTGGACAAGATATTTCAGGAAAAGGGAGAAAAGGGCTCCAAAAGTATTTATGTAGTTCCTGATATTATGATGAGAAAGACAGAAGACAGAAAGCACAGCCTGGAAGCTTCTTATACTTATGAAAGCCTGAAGGGAGATATTGAAATAAGGAATCTGGACTTTACATATCCCGGCTCTGATGAAAAAGCGCTTAAGGGAATTAATCTGAAAATCAAAGAAGGTGAAACACTGGGTATCCTTGGAACAACAGGCAGTGGGAAGACAACAATAGCCAACCTCCTTTTGAGGCTGTATGATGTTGAAGATGGCCGTATACTTATAGGTCAAAAGGATATCAATCATATTCCTTTAAAAGCATTAAGAGAAAGCATTGGTTATGTCCCCCAGGATAATTTTTTGTTTTCAACGACCATTAGAAATAATATAGAATTTTTCAGGCCAATTTATCAGGATGAACAGGTTAATCTGGCTTCAAAAATGGCCGGTGTATATGATGATATACTATCTTTTCCGGATGGTTTTGAGACGGTAGTTGGAGAAAGAGGAGTAACCCTTTCGGGAGGACAGAAACAAAGAGTGTCTATTGCCAGGGCAATAATTAAAGAACCATCCATACTGATACTCGATGATAGCCTCTCAGCTGTTGATACAAAGACCGAAGAAAAGATCCTGAATAATCTCAAAAAAGTTCTGGAAGGGAGAACGGGGATCATTATAGCCCATAGAGTATCGTCTGTAAGGTATGCCGATCAGATAATTTTTATGGATAATGGCCGCATCATAGAAAGAGGGAAACACGATGAGCTGATGGAAATGAAAGGAGCGTATTACCGTCTGTATCAATCCCAGATAAAGAAGGAAAGGGACTATTACGCTTCCGGCCGGCTGAAAGTGAATCCGGGATTAAGGACATAGTTAATTTTTTGGAGTTATAACAGAATTGGGGGGGTAGAATTTAAGATGGAATTCAGTCGTGGGATTGATAGCAATATAACTTACAGAAAAAGAAGGAGCTTAATAATAAAGCTATTGGCATATTTTAAACCATATATGCCGTTGTTGATGTTAAGCATATTATTTGCTGTTTTAATCAATGTGTCCGTCATTGTAAAACCGTATATTATTAAATATATTATAGATGATTATCTGGCTGTTGGGATAAATGCTCCCGATGTCTTTCTGTATGTAGGCCTTATATATTTCGGAGTCGTATTGATCGGTGCCGGACTCAGCTATTCACAAACCTATATATTGACCTATATTGGCCAGAAGATAATGTACGATATACGAAATCAGCTTTTTACCCATATTCAAAACATGTCTATCAAGTTTTTTGACAGGACTTCATCCGGCCGGATCCTTACACGGGTTACAAACGATGTCGAAGCCCTGAACGATATTTTTTCAGGTGTACTGGTTAATTCAATCAAGGATATTATTATGATAATAGGCATAGTAATCACCATGTTTTCAATCAATAAAAACCTGGCGCTGATTAGCATATGCAGCATACCAGTAATCGCCATTATAACCATTATATATCGAAAAGCAGCCAGGAAGAATTTCATAAAGATGAAAGCCCTTATTGGACGGATCAACGGTTTTCTGGCTGAAAATATATCGGGTATGAGGCTGGTACGCATATTTCACCGTGAGAAAGAGAAGTTTGAAGAGTTTGAAGAGCTTGATAAGGAGTATTTTGATACCAGTCTGAGAGAGCTTATACTGCACAGCCTTTGCAGACCTATAATTGAAGTTATAAATACGCTTACCATTGCCTTGCTGATATGGTATTCCGCCGGAACGGTAGTTGAAGGTTACCTGGAAATCGGAGTCCTGTATGCATTTATTAACTATGTAAAGGAGTTTTTTGCGCCAATTAACGAGATTGCCGATGTGTATACATCGCTTCAATCGGCTGTTGTTTCAGCAGAACGAATTTTTGATGTGTTGGATAATCAGGAGATGCTGGAAGACGCAGAAAAGGGAATGCCAATAGATCGAATCGAAGGTGAGATAGAATTTAAAAATGTATGGTTTTACTATAATGAAGACGAATGGGTACTGAAAGATGTCAGCTTTAAGATCCGGCCGGGCCAGACTGTTGCTTTTGTTGGGCATACAGGATCGGGCAAATCAACCATAATTAATTTAATGGCCAGGTTTTATGATATTCAAAAAGGGCAGATTTTGATTGACGGCGTTGATATAAAGGAATATAACTTAAGGGATTTACGGCGTCAGATAGCAGTTGTAATGCAGGATGTGTTTCTGTTTTCAGGGGATATAAACTCCAATATACGTTTACGAAATAAATCAATAACCGATGACGATATTAAGAGAGCGGCTAAGCTGGTTTGTGCGGACAAATTTATCGAATCGCTGCCAAGCCAGTATAGCCAGGAGGTTAAGGAGAGGGGATGTACATTTTCAGCCGGTCAAAGGCAGCTGATATCTTTTGCAAGAGCTGTAGCATTCAAACCTGCTGTAATTGTGTTGGATGAAGCTACGGCCAATATTGATACCGAGACAGAAATTGCAATACAAAGGGCTATGGCAAATATAGCCGAAGGCAGTACAACAATTATTATTGCCCATAGATTATCAACTATTAGGAACGCCGATAATATTATTGTCATTGATAATGGCAGAATAAAAGAGATGGGTACTCATGAACAGCTTATGGAAAAAGGAGGCGTATACAGACAGCTGTATGAGCGACAGCTAAACTATCAGTGGATAGCCTGATAAGTATCAGTAAGTTTTGAAACCTGCACGGGAACAAGACGGTTCCCGGTGCAGGTTTTTTTATTACCTGGTCAAAAAGCAGCACCAGAAAGCCAATAGGACTTGAGAATCAATTTAAAATTTTTTTTGTTTTCTACTAAATTATAGAAGGAATTTTGAAAAACATAGAGAATAAGTAGATAGAAGTGGATGAAAGTGGGGAAAAGTGGAGGAAATATGGTTAAGGGGGTGTGAAGCTTGTTCATTGGGGAATACCAGCATACGGCAGATTCCAAAGGCAGAGTTATTATGCCGGTAAAGTTCAGGGAAGCGCTTGGAGACAAATTTGTATTGACCAAAGGACTGGACAGTTGTTTGTTTGTCTACCCCAATGACGAGTGGTCCAATTTTGAGAAAAAGCTTCGCTCTCTTCCTTTAACCAGTAAAGATGCCCGGGCTTTTATACGTTTTTTCTTTGCAGGAGCCTGCGAATGCGAACTTGATAAACAGGGCAGGATACTAATACCGGGCAATTTAAGAGAATATGCCGGATTGGAGAAAGAACTGGTAATTATAGGAGTATCTACCCGGATTGAAATTTGGAGTAAAGTTAAGTGGGAAGAGTACAACAATGCTTCCAATCTTGATCATGATTCCATCGTTGAGAGAATGGCAGAGCTGGGGATTTAGACATGGAGGAACGCAGAATGGAGTTTAGTCATACGCCGGTTCTACTACAGGAAGTTATGGATCTTTTAGGATGCAGTCCCGGCAATGTTGTGGTTGATTGTACCGTAGGCGGCGGAGGCCATGCCTATGAGATTCTCAAAAGAATTCTTCCCGGCGGATATCTGATTGGAATTGACAGAGATCCTAATGCTCTGAATGCTGCAGAAAAAAGGCTTGAGGAGTTTGCAAATCATTTTACACTGGTGCATTCAAATTACATAAATATGGAACGGATTCTGGAGGATCTGGGAATAAAAGAAGTTGATGGAATACTTATGGATCTTGGCGTTTCATCTCACCAGCTGGACGAAAAGGAACGCGGGTTTTCGTATATGCAGGATGCGTCCCTTGATATGAGGATGGATCCTACCCAGGCTTTCAGTGCTTATAATGTGGTTAATGAGTATTCTCAAAACGAATTAAGAAGGATTATCCGGAATTATGGCGAAGAGCGGTGGGCTGATCGTATAGCCGGATTTATAGTGGATAACAGGCCGGTTGAAACTACCGGACAACTGGTAGACATAATAAAAAGGGCAATTCCGGCCGGAGCCAGGAGAAGCGGCCCTCATCCTGCAAAACGTACCTTCCAGGCCATTCGGATTGAAGTAAACCAGGAACTTAGTCAACTCGGTGAGTCAATTGAAAAAGCGGTAAAAATGCTTCGGCCAGGCGGCAGGTTGTGTATAATAACATTCCACTCGCTGGAGGATAGAATAGTAAAGAGGGCTTTTCGTGATTTAAGCAATCCCTGTATATGCCCAACCGGCGCTCCAATATGTACCTGCGGCAGAAAACCTGAGGTAAAAATTATTACAGGCAGGCCCGTAACACCAAGCGCGGCAGAATTATCTATAAATCCCCGTTCCCGCAGTGCCAAGGCGAGAGCATGTGAAAGAATATGACAAGCTGCCGGGAGAAAGTGAACATAAATACCAAGGAGGCTGAATAGAATTGTTAGTAGCCAAAAAAGAAGAGCGATATGAAAGTTATATACCTCAAAGTCAGCAAGAACAAGTTTTGCATGAGGTTAAACCAAGGGCAAACATAAAGGCGAAACCAAAACCGGCGGGCAGAATTAAGCCCATTTTTCTGGTTGCTATTGGTTTTATTATAGCCTTCCTGGTAGTAAGCAGGCATGCTGCTATTTCCGAAAATCATAATATGATAATGAAGTTGGAGAAGACACTTGAAGCAAGCCTTATTCGAAATGAACAGTTAAAGTTGGAACTGGCAGCTTGTGAGGATCTGGAATACATAGTAGAGGTTGCCAAAAATGAACTGGGAATGAATTATCCCCATCAGGCTCAGATACAATATGTTGAACTCCCTGATGACGATGTTGATTCACCGGAAGTCAACATTACACAGAACCAGGATACCAGCATCTGGGATTTGCTTTCTAACTTAATAGATTAGTGTAACCGGTTCAGCAAAAGAAGGTAATTTTATTTAGCAATTGTTGTACAGTAAAATGATGGTGTATAATAAGGGGGAGATAATTCTGTGACAGCTGCGGGGGTTACTAATCGAAAGAGGCTGTTGGTCCTGCTTTTAATATTTACCTTGATTTTTTTCGGCTTGATTATAAGAGTAGGTTATATCCAACTGGTATGGGGCGTGGACCTGCAAAAAAAGGCGGTGGATCAGTGGACACGGGATCTTGATGTATATCCAAGAAGAGGCAGCATAAAAGATAGAAACGGAAAAATCCTTGCTCAAAGCGCTACGTCGGAATCCATTGCTGCAAGGCCCAGCCAGATTGCCGATCCTGCGAAAGCAGCCTCTATGATTGCGCCCATATTGGATTTGGACGAACAGGAGCTGAAAAAGAAATTATCCAATACCTCCAGTTCATATATATGGATAAAGCGGCAGGTGGACAGGAAAACAGCAAATGAGATACGTGCCCTTAATATTAAGGGCATTGATTTTACTGAAGAACCAAAACGGTATTATCCTAATGGAAGTCTGGCTTCCCATGTATTAGGATTTACCATGAAATATGCCGAACCGGGAGAGGGATTGAAAGGACAGGAAGGGTTAGAGCTTTATTATGACAAGTATTTAAAGGGCTTTGCCGGAAAACTGATAATGGAAACGGATGTAGCCGGCAGAGAGATGCCCTATAATGTTGACAGATACATACCCCCTGTTAATGGTTTAAACATAGTATTGACTATTGATCAGGTTATACAGTATTTTACTGAAAGAGAAGTAAATAATGTAGTTGCCAAATACAACCCTAAAAAGGTTTATGCAATAGTAATGGAGCCTAATACCGGCGAGGTACTTGCCATGGCCAACTGGCCCAATTATGATCCGAACCAGCCTCCAAGGGATATTGGCGACTTTGATGAGATGCAGCAATTGGTTAAGAACTTTACATGCAAGGATAACATTGACCCCGGTTCAACCTTTAAGGTAATTACAGCAGCTGCTGCCCTGGAAGAGAAGGCTGCGGGCTTAACCAGCAGTTTTAACTGTCCGGGATATAAGATGGTAGACGGGCAGAAGATAAGCTGCTGGAGGGCGGGAGGACATGGACATGAATCTTTTGCTGAGGCTGTCCAGAATTCATGTAATCCGGTATTTATGGAACTTGCTCTGAGACTGGGTAAAGATAAGTTCTATACCTATTTAAACGAGTTTGGATTCGGGCAGGCTACCGGTATAGACGTAGTAGGGGAAGAAAAAGGAATTATTATGTCAAAGGAGACGGCAAAGAATGTTGACCTGGCCAGAATGGGATTTGGCCAGGCTATTTCGGTTACGCCGCTTCAACTTATTACCGCTGCTTCGGCCGTTATAAATGGCGGCAACTTAATGAAACCTTATCTTGTAAAAGAACTTCGCGAACCAGTAATCGATGAGAACGGCCAGGAAACCGAACGCCTGGTAAAGACAATTTCTCCCCAGAGGGTACGACAGGTAATTTCATCCGAAACATCCGCTATAATGAGAGAAGTGCTTGAGAGTGTCGTTACAGACGGAAGCGGTAAAAATGCTTTTATCCCCGGGTACAGGGTTGGCGGGAAAACCGGTACCGCACAAAAATACGGTCCGGAAGGCAGGATCATACCAAATAAAAATATATCGTCCTTTCTTGGATTTGCACCGGCAGATAATCCCCGGGTTATAGTGTTATTGATGGTGGATGAGCCTCAAACTCCGGTAACATTCGGCAGTGTCATCGCTGCTCCTTATGTAAAACAAATACTGGAAGATACCCTTAAATATCTGAATGTTGAGCCGGTGTTTGATCAGGAGACAAGGGAGAAAATGCAGGAAGTAGACGTACCCGATGTTATTGGGATGGAACTTGCTGAAGCGGCTAAGGTTTTGAAAAAAGCGGGCCTTGACTATTTGGCCGAAGAAACCGGTACGGTAGTGGTGGATCAAATGCCAAAACCAGGTGCCAGTGTAATAACAAATACAACCGTGTTGTTGTACACGGATAAAGACCCTGACGGGGAATATTCCGAAACACCCGGGCAGGAATCTGATGAACCACCGGTTGCAGGAATGATCATAGTCCCTGATGTAGTGGGCAAATCAATCCGGGAGGCAAACAATATACTTATATCCCAGGGATTGAGGCTTAAAATTGAAGGTTCGGGGATTGCTGTAAGCCAGGAGCCGGCTGCAGGAACCTGGGTTGAGGAAAATACTGAAATCACTGTGAAATTTAAATTGCCCGGTGAAGGTGTACAAAATAACGAGGATAACGAAAACCAAAGTGAGGCTGAATAATATTTCCATAATATGCAAATAATATTTACCATTGGTAAACGGCATGTAGGAGGAAAAAGCATATGTTGCTGCAGGATATATTAAGGGAAGTGAATTATTTTCGTGTTGAGGGGTCACTCGATAAGCAAATCGACGGTATTTTTTATGATTCCAGGCAGGTTAGCGGAAATGCATTGTTTTTTTGTATAGAAGGGTTCAGATTTGACGGACATCAGTTTGCCGGTGAAGCTGCAGCAAGAGGAGCCCAGGCTGTGGTGATTTCAAAGGATGTTCCGCTGCCGGAGCATGTAACTAAAGTCTATGTTGATGATACGCGCTTAGCTATGGCATTAATATCAAAAACATTTTATGGTAATCCCCTTCTGAATATACCATTGATAGGTGTAACCGGAACCAACGGCAAAACCACCGTTACCTATCTTGTTAAATCCATACTTGAAGAAGCTGGAAAAAAGGTTGGACTGATTGGCACCATTACAAATATGATAGGTAATAGGAAGATACATACTGAGCGTACAACACCCGAATCAATGGACCTGCAGCGATTGTTCAGCGAAATGAAAACAGAGGGTGTTGACAGTATAGTCATGGAAGTATCCTCTCATTCACTGAGTTTAAAAAGAGTTGCCGGATGTCAGTTTGAAGTCGGTGTATTTACAAACCTGACTCAGGATCATCTTGACTTTCATAAAAGTATTGATGATTACCGTGAAGCCAAGGCAAAACTCTTTGAGCAAAGCAGGCAGGCAGTTATCAATATAGATGATGAGAACGGGCGTATAATCATGGAGAGGGGAGCCGGTTCAGCTGTAACATACGGGATAAGGGGAGAGGCTCACATTTATGCAAGGGACCTGGAGATCACATCAAAAGGGGTATCCTTCCGTTTGTTTACCCCTTATGGAAATTGCCTGATAAACTTAAATATACCGGGAATCTTCAGCGTTTACAACGCTATGGCTGCTGCAGGAGCCTGCAGTACCTTGGGAGTTTCACTGGAATGCATAAAAAACGGACTCGAGAAAGTTAAAGGGGTTCCCGGCCGCTTTGAGCTGCTGAATACCGGGACTGATTATTCAGTGATTCTCGACTATGCTCATACGCCTGACGGACTGGAAAATGTACTGAAAACTGCCCAGGAGTTTACAACAGGGCGTATAATTACTGTATTTGGATGCGGCGGGGACAGAGATCCCGGCAAACGCCCCATAATGGGTGAAACAGCCGGCAGATATTCGGATCTGTGTATTATTACTTCGGACAATCCACGAAATGAAGAGCCAATGGCAATTATAGAACAAATTATACCCGGCGTTAAAAAAACTGTTTGCCCTTATATAGTTATTGAGGATCGAAAGGAAGCCATTGCATATGCATTGAAACAGGGAAAAGAGGGGGATGTTATAATCCTGGCGGGTAAAGGACATGAAAATTACCAGATATTAAAGAATAATAGAATAATCCATTTTGATGAGAGGGAGATTGTCGCCGAACTCCTGGGGAGGGAGACGGTATAATGGAACAAATATCTGTTCGCGAATTATTGACTGCAACCGGGGGTACCCTTATCAAGGGACGGCCTGATGAGATAATATATGGAGTAAGTACTGACAGCAGAAAGATAAAAGCCGGTGATATGTTTATACCCCTGATAGGAGAGAAATTTGATGGCCATGATTTTATTCTCCAGGCTGTTAACAATGGTGCAAAAGCAATACTGACACAAGAGGCAAAGCTTCAATTGCCATATGATATACAGGTGATCCAAGTAAACAACACCCTAACGGCTTTGCAGAATCTGGCAGGGTATTACCGTCGTAAATTTAATATACCTGTCATTGCTGTAACGGGCAGCACCGGGAAAACAACTGCAAAGGATATGATTCATCATGTTTTGCAGGCCAGGTTTAATACCTTAAAGACAGAAGGAAATCTTAACAACGAAATTGGCCTGCCTCTGACGTTATTGAGGATAGAACGGCAGCATGAGATTGCGGTAGTTGAGATGGGAATGAGCGGATTTGGTGAAATACGCCGGCTAGCCGATATTGCCCGTCCTGATTATGCAGTAATTACCAATATTGGAATATCCCATATAGAAAAGCTGGGCAGCCGGGAGAATATTTTGAAAGCAAAAATGGAGGTATTCCACAATTTCCCGGCGAATGGAACAGCTATTCTGAATGGTGATGATGATATGCTGCGGGAAGTCAGAGATGGCCTTCCTCTTAACATATATTATTATGGAACCCATGATGGCTTAGACTATCAAGCCATTGATATAGGTATGACTACTGACGGGAATTTACAGTTCAGAGTGCTATGCAGGGATGGTGAGTATCCCTTTGAATTGTCTGTATTAGGACGGCATAATGTGTATAATTCCATAGCGGCTATAACTGTTGGCAGACTGTTTGGCATGAGTTTTCAGGAGATCCGGGAGGCCTTGCACAGTTTTGAGACTGCCGGCATGCGGCTCAACATACTGTCCACCGATAATGGTATAACTGTGATTGACGATGCTTATAATGCCAGCCCCGATTCCATGAAGGCGGCTCTATTGGTGTTGAATGACATGAATGCTAAAAGAAGAATAGCCGTACTTGGAGATATGCTGGAGTTGGGCAGCTACAGCGAGACAGCCCATAGAGAAGTAGGCCGGGCAGTAGTGGGCAACCGGATTGATATGCTTATAACAAAAGGCAAGGCCAGCAGTTGGATAGGGCAGGAGGCCAGGGCTAAGGGGATGGAAGCCTCAAGTATATTTCATTGTAGCTGTAATAAAGATGTAATAAACTTGTTAGGCACAATTGTCCAAAGCGGTGATACAATATTAGTAAAAGGATCAAGGGGAATGAAGATGGAGGAAATAGTATCCTCCCTGGTAAAAGGGGGGCATAGTTCTTGGAAGTATTGATATATTCAGTCATAATATCTTTTTTTATTACTCTTGCTATTGGTGTTATTGCAATACCTATGCTGAGGAGGCTAAAATTCGGACAACAGGTACGGGACGATGGCCCAAAAACTCACTTAAAAAAAGCCGGAACGCCTACTATGGGTGGAATTATTTTTTTGATTCCCATAAGTATTATCCCTGTTGTATTATCAAAAGGATCGCTGGATTTTACATTGGCAACCGTTTTGGTGACATTGGGGTTTGGATTAACCGGATTTATGGATGATTTTATTAAGATTATAAAACACCGGTCCCTGGGACTCAGGGCTTATCAGAAACTTCTTGCCCAGATTGCAATTGGAGTTGCTTTTTCCTTTTATGCTTACAAAAATATAGGAAGCAGTATAATTGTTCCATTTACTCAATTGGAATGGGATTTGGGATTGTTATATATTCCGGCAATGACTTTTATAATAATAGGCACGGTAAACAGTGTAAATTTTACCGATGGATTGGACGGACTGGCATCGGGGGTAACCCTTATTGTTGCTGTAACATTGAGTATTATTGCCGGTTCTATGACAGCAGTAATGCGGGAAGAGGGAATGGAGTATCTGGCGGTTAACTACAGCAACTTGATGACCTTTGCCGGCGCCCTGGCCGGTGCCTGCCTGGGATTTATTAAATTTAACACCTATCCGGCCCAGGTGTTTATGGGTGATACCGGCTCATTGGGATTGGGCGGAGCGGTCGCGGCTTTATCTGTTTTTCTCAGGGTTCCCTTGTTATTGCCAATAATTGGAGGTATATACATGGCAGAGACCCTTTCTGTAATAATCCAGGTTATATCTTTTAGGCTCACCGGGAAAAGAGTTTTCAGGATGAGTCCGCTTCATCATCATTATGAACTTTCAGGTATGAACGAGACTAAAGTTGTAACCATGTTTATGATAGCAACAGTATTGCTGTGTTTGATAGGTTTGCTGGCCATATAAACGCTAAGATTTAACTAATAAGCTACCGAACGGTAACAGGGGGCAAAAATATGTCATACTCGGGAAAAACTGCTCTTGTGGTTGGACTCGCCAGAAGCGGGATTGCTGCAGCAAGGGCGCTGAACAGCTTAAATGCAAAAGTTATGGTAAGTGATATTAAGACATATAATCAGCTTTGCGAGGCTGTAAAAAATCTGGATAATCTTGATATAGACTTTTATCTTGGGAGTACTCCTGATAACCTGGTGGAAAAGGCTGATTTAATTGTGATCAGCCCATCGGTGCCTATTGATTCCCCATTTATAAGAAAAGCAAAAGGATTGGGCATAGAGGTTGTAAGTGAAATTGAACTGGCCTGTAGATTATGTAAAGCTCCCATAGTAGCGATTACCGGTACAAATGGAAAAACCACCACCGTAACGTTAACGGGGGAAATGTTGAATAATTATGGCATGAATGCACATATACTAGGAAATATCGGTAAGCCCTTTATCGAAAGGGCAATGGAGTTGAATACTGATGACGTAGCAGTTGTAGAAGTGAGCAGCTTTCAGCTTGAAGCCGTCAACACTTTCCATCCTTATATAGCTGCTATTCTTAATATAACCGAAGATCATCTGAACCGTCATAAAACCATGGATAATTATATTGCCATGAAAGCAAGGATATTTGAAAATTCCGATTCAAATGACTGGGTTGTATTAAATGCCGATGATCCTGAAACTGCAGCGCTGGGAAGCAGGACCAATGCCCGGGTGGTGTATTTTAGCCGTAAGAAAATACTGAGGAGAGGGGCATGGGTGCAGAATGGCATTATAACCATGGATATAGGGAATGGAAAGGAATATGTATGTGGTACTGATGACATATTTATACCGGGTGAACATAATCTGGAGAATTCCCTGGCTGCCTCCTTGATGGCAAGAATTATGGGTGTTGACCCCGGATGTATAGCTGATACACTTAAGAATTTCAAAGGAGTGGAACATCGTATAGAATTTGTTGAAGTTATTTCAGATGTGAAATTCTATAATGATTCAAAAGGTACCAATCCCGATGCTTCTATAAAAGCCATTCAAGCGATGAAAGGCCCCACCGTACTCATTGCAGGAGGAATGGATAAGGGAAGCGGCTTTGACGAATTGATTGAATCATTTGACGGTAAAGTTACTCATATGATTGTACTGGGGGAAACAGCTGATAAATTGATGAGGACTGCAAAAGAGAAGGGATTTGATAACGTATACCGTGTCAATACCGTTGAAGAGAGTGTAAAAAAGGCCTTTGGTTTTGCTGTTCCTCATTCCAATGTGCTGTTCTCACCGGCTTGTGCGAGCTGGGATATGTTCACAGATTATGAGGAAAGAGGAAGGGTATTTAAAAACGCAGTAAAGGCTCTCAAGGAGGAAGTGGAATGACCAAAAAGCCGATTGATTACCCTATACTCCTGACAATTATTATACTCGTAGCCTTTGGCACAATTATGGTGTTCAGTGCCAGTTTCTACTATGCCCAGCTAAGATGGGGAGACAGATACTATTTTTTCAAACGTCAGTGTATATGGGCTGTGGTGGGATTCATTGCCATGGCTGTAACAGCAAATATTAGTTATTGGAAGTTACAGAAGTTTTCAAAACTGCTGTTGGTAATAACAATTATTCTGTTGATAGCGGTATTGTTTATAGGTGTTGAGCGCAACAATGCAAAAAGGTGGTTGAATGTAGCCGGTTTAAGCATCCAACCCTCCGAAATTGCCAAGTTTTCGCTTATATTGTTTTTAGCACATAGTATGTCCTTAAGACGGGACAAAATCAGGTACTTTTTTAAAGGAGTTGTTCCATACCTGCTTCTGACAGGAGTGCTGTTCGGACTTATAATGCTTCAGCCTAATTTCAGTACGGCAGGCAGCCTTGTGATCCTGGTTTTAGTCATGCTATTTGTGGCAGGTGCACGGATTTGGCACCTGGGGTTTCTGGGTATATGCGGCGCCGGAGCGGCAGGAGCCCTGGTGATGGCTGCCCGGTATCGCCTGGAGAGATGGATGGCTTTTCTGGATCCCTGGAAGGATCCCATTGAAACAGGATACCAGATGATACAATCTCTTTATTCCCTGGGTGCAGGTGGATTATTCGGTATGGGACTGGGAGAAAGCAGGCAAAAATACCTGTATATACCTTATCCGGAAACCGACTTTATATTTGCAATTATTGGTGAAGAGCTTGGATTTATCGGTGGTGTAATACTTATTTTACTTTTTGTTATACTAATCTGGAGAGGCCTGAAGATTGCTATTACGGCACCGGATCTGTTTGGATGCCTGCTGGCTTCCGGTATTATCGGGATGATTGCTATTCAGACTATAATTAATGTTGCAGTGGTGACGGCATCTATGCCTCCAACCGGTTTGCCGCTTCCGTTTGTTAGTTTTGGCGGTTCTTCGCTAGCAATATCTATGGCCAGTATAGGAGTGTTGCTAAATATATCCAGATATGCTAAAACAAGCTGATTTACAAGATCAGTTTGTTTTGTAACACCTCTTTTTGGAGCAGCATATCTTGTTAATGTAAATATTTAATCATACTAACTATTATCATATTAATATGCGAAAAGAGGTGTGCATGTTGGCGCAGTATATCATCAACGGCAAAAAGCCTTTATCAGGCAAGTTAAGAGTTGGTGGAGCCAAGAACGCCATTCTCCCGGCCCTGGCTGCAGTTTTACTGACTGAAAAACCTGTGGTATTACATGATTGCCCATGCCTGTTAGATGTTGAAAAAACTATAATGATATTAAAAGCAATCGGATGTTCTATTAAGAGAGAAGGCAGTAATTTAATAATAGATCCATCGAATATAAACAGTTGGATTATTCCGGACTCTTATGTCAGGGAAATACGTTCGTCCATAATATTTCTTGGTTCCATGCTGGCCAGAATGGGAAAGGCTCAAATAACTTACCCGGGAGGATGTGAAATAGGTCAGCGCCCAATTGATTTGCATCTTAAAGGTTTGAAACAGCTAGGGGTGGTTATTGACGAATCAAATGGATATTTGTTTTGCGAAGCTTCGAAACTTGAAGGTGCAGCTATACATCTGGATTACCCGAGTGTAGGGGCAACCGAGAATATTATGCTGGCAGCTGTTAAAGCTAAAGGACGTACCGTTGTTTATAATGCAGCTAAAGAACCGGAGATTGTTGATCTGCAGAATTTTATCAACGCTATGGGCGGAAATATCCGGGGAGCAGGAACTAACACGGTAGTTATTGAGGGAGGCCGAAAGCTGGATGAAGTAGAGTATACTATTATCCCGGATCGCATTGTGGCAGGTACTTATATGGTGGCTGCGGCTATAACAGCCGGTGATGTACTTATAGAAAATGTGATACCGGAACACCTGCAGGCAATTATTTACAAATTAAGGGAAGCAGGATGTACCGTTCAGGTTCAGGGTTCAAATATCAGAGTTAAGGGTAAGTATAGATTGAGAGCGGTTGAGCATACAAAAACCCTGCCGTATCCTGGATTCCCAACTGATATGCAGGCTCAGTTCACCAGTTTATTATCGGTAGCCCGGGGTACTAGTATAGTCAGCGAAACCATTTTTGAAAACAGGTACAGGCATGTACCTGAGCTTGTTCGTATGGGTGCTAATATAAGAATAGACGGACAAACTGCTATTATTCATGGAGTACGTAACCTAAAAGGAACCAGGGTTACGGCTAAGGATCTGAGAGGTGGAGCTGCTTTGGTATTAGCAGGCCTGAAGGCCGAGGGGCAAACCATAGTTGAAAACAAATCCTATATCGAAAGGGGATATGAAAACCTGGAAAGTGCCTTAAGTTCTATAGGTGCTGATATAATCAAGAAACAATAGAAGATTAATGTATTATATACCGATATGAAGACGAGGGAAACATATGAAAAACTCAAGAAGATTTGGATTGCTCCTGTTTTTGTTTATACTTGCCTTACTTGTTGGTGTAGTGTATATCGGGACTGAAATGTTTCAAGTAAAAACCATAGTGGTTACAGGCAATCAACAAACGGGATACGAGGAAATAGTGAAAATGTCAGGGGTATCCATAGGGCAGAATATCTTTAAAATTGACAGGACTGTCATAGAGGAAAGGATTGAAATCAATCCGTATCTCGATGTCCTATCAGTCAATTTTAAATATCCTGATGAGATTATCATTAATGTTAAAGAGAGAACACCGGCTGCAGTTGTTCCGTATCTGGGTTCATATGTAGTGATAAATGATGAAGGTTATGTGCTGGAAATCAGCACGGATTCAAATAATATAGGTTATCCGTTGGTTCAGGGGCTATCAATTAAAGGGTGTTCAAAGGGAAAGATTGTAGCTGTCGTAGATACATACCAGGTAAAAGCTTTAAGAAATCTACTGATGGAAATATACAAGCAGGATCTTCAGGATATTATATCTGAAATACTAATGGATGATCCGGATGATATCTACATGATTTCCAGGAAGGGTACTACTATACGTTTGGGACAGGCAGTAGAGTTAAGGGACAAGCTAAAGTGGCTGCGGACACCAAATTTTGAACAAATTGACAATAGTAATATAAAGAGTATACTTGATATAAGCATTGCCTCTCAGGCAATATTTAAGCCATTGGATGATTGAGGTGGTTTGATGAGCAGGAAGCTAAGGGCTCAAATTGCTGTAAGCCTGGTAAGTCTTATATTAGGACTGGCTTTGGCCGCTCAGTTTAAGAATGTACAGAAGGTAGGCGGAAGTGTATCCCTGCAGAGGACACAGGAGCTCACTCGACAGGTGCAGAAACTGGAGCAGGAAAATGAGGCATTGGAATCCCAGATAAGAGAATATGAAAGAAGAATAAGCGAGTTTGAGAACGCAGCTAAGGATGAAGGGCAAAGCAATAAACTCATATATGAAGAACTGGAACGTATAAGGATGCTGGCGGGACTTGTTGAGATGCAGGGTCCGGGTGTAGTAGTTACGGTAAATGTGAAATATGTGAGTGAGTGGGGCGAAGATGCTATTATTCAGAATGTTCGATATGACGATCTGCTCAAGCTGGTCAATGAGTTAAACGCTGCCGGAGCCGAAGCCGTTGCGGTAAATGGTGAACGTATAATAGCTACGACTGAAATACGAAATGCCGGGGATTATATTGTTATAAATACAAACCGGTATTCCGCGCCTTTTGAAATAAAAGCGGTAGGCAATCCGGAAACACTGGAAGCGGCTTTAAAATTGCTGGGAGGAGTTGCAGATGATCTGGGTGCATATCTTCATATAAGCATACGAAGGGATGACAATATAAGGATCCCCAGATACAGCGGGACACTGCAGTATAAATTTGCCCGGCCATTGCAAGAGAATAAATCGTGAGGCGATATTGATGAGGCTGAGAAAAGACTTTTTGGTTATTTCTATAATGTGCGCATTGTTAAGCTTTTTTCTTATTAAGGCGTTTAATATTCAAAAATACGGCTATGACATTGGAACCAGCACATCAATAAATAAAATCCAGGAATTGACGGCTCAACTGAAAACTTTAGAGAGCAGCAAAGAACAGCTGTTGGAAAGATTGCAAAATCTGGAAAGCCAGATCAGCAGATATGAGAATATGATAGCTGAAAATATTTATATGGGCGAGGAGGTGCAAAAACAGCTTTTTGAAGCGAGAGTGCTTGCCGGACTTACTGATATTCATGGCCCGGGTGTTGAAATTGTATTAAATGATCGCAAAAAGGATAATATTATGCCTGACGAAATGTTTTCCATTACTGATTTTATAGTTCATGACAGCGATCTTCTGGAAGTTGTAAACGAGCTAAAGGCGGCAGGTGCCGAGGCTATAGGAATAAACGGCGTAAGGATACTTGGCAATTCCCGAATAAGCTGTGGTGGGCCTACAATAAATGTTGGAAAGGATCAGCGATTTGCTCCGCCGTTTATCATTCATGCCATTGGCGATCCGGATGCTCTTGCCGGTTATTTTCAGCGGTCTGATAGTATTTATCATATTCTGACCTTTTATGGTCTGGAATTCAGTATAAAAAAACTCGACAATGTCAATATACCACGATATTATGGCGAGGTCAGTTTTAACTATGCAAAACCTGTGAAGGAGGACGAATAAAATGCTGCTACCCATTATTGGTATACTAATTGGCATTATTCTCGGTTTGGTTCTGCCTGTGCATATACCTACAGCTTATTCACCCTATATGTCAATTGCTGTGTTGGCTGCACTTGATTCAGTTTTTGGGGGTATACGCGCAAGCCTGGAAAAAAAATTTGAAACCGACGCTTTTATTTCAGGTTTTTTCGGAAATGCTTTGTTAGCAGCCGGTCTTGCTTATATAGGGGATCGTCTGGATGTACCTATTTATTTGGCCGCCATATTTGCTTTTGGCAGCCGTTTGTTCCAGAATTTTGCCATGATTCGACGGTTTTTTCTCAACCGTATGCGGGAAAGATTCAGATAACAATATGAAAATAACTAAGAATTAGAATAAAACAATTCCTTTTTTCCTAAGAATGTGGTAACATATTTATTATAGATTCATTGATTCTGGTATAAAAATGGACTGGCCTAAGCAATTTTGATGATGCTGCCTGTAATTGCTGGCTTCTATAGAGATTTTGTAATTTATCATTTTATGTTGTTAAGGGGAGGGTGCGATTTGATAGAATTCGACATTAATATGGATCAGTTCGCGCAGATTAGGGTGGTAGGAGTAGGCGGCGGTGGTAATAATGCCGTTAACAGGATGATTGAATTTGGGCTAAAAGGCGTGGAATTTATTGCGATTAATACTGATAAGCAGGCTCTGTTTAATTCTCAGGCAAATCAGAAAATTCAAATCGGCGAAAAATTGACCAAGGGCCTTGGAGCCGGTGCCAACCCCGAAATTGGACAAAGAGCGGCAGAAGAGAGCCGGGATGAAATAACTCAGGTTTTAAAGGGAGCCGATATGGTGTTTGTGACGGCTGGAATGGGTGGAGGCACGGGTACGGGTGCTGCCCCTGTAATTGCAGAGGTAGCGAAAGAGTTAGGGATTTTAACGGTAGGGGTTGTTACCAAACCATTTTTGTTTGAGGGCAAGCAAAGGATGGTGAATGCCGAAAAAGGGATCCAGGAACTGAAGGAAAGGGTTGACACCCTGGTTACCATTCCAAATGACAGGTTATTACAAATTGTTGAAAAACGGACATCCATGCTGGAGGCATTCAGAATTGCTGATGATGTTTTACGTCAGGGTGTTCAGGGGATTTCGGATCTCATAGCGGTACCGGGGCTGATAAATCTTGACTTTGCGGATGTAAGAACTATTATGAACGAAAGAGGGCTGGCTCATATGGGAATAGGCAGGGCCAGCGGAGAAGGACGTGCTCTGGAGGCTGCTAAGCAGGCTATCCAAAGTCCTTTGTTAGAGACAACAATTGAAGGCGCCAGAGGTGTTCTGCTTAATATAACAGGAAGCGAGAATCTGAGCTTGTTTGAAGTGAATGAAGCTGCAGAAATGGTATCTCAATCTGCCGATCCCGATGCAAAAATTATATTCGGAGCAGTAATTGATGAATCGCTTCAGGATGAGGTACGAATTACGGTTATTGCAACCGGATTTGAACAGGATGGCAGGAGAAGAGACAGCAAGAAAAAAATTGAACGGACGGCTGCTAATGTATTCAGCAGCGGAAAAGAGGATGACGACCTTGATATTCCCACATTTTTGCGGAGGATGAGGACTTAAGGATTCTTTATCCGCTAAAAAGCCATCTTTATAGGTGAATGGGGTATTTCCCGGTTTAGTAACGACAATAAAAGCAATTTTATTGTCGTTTATTTTTTTTCTTAAAAGACCTATTTTTACAATTTTTTGAAAACATTTGATTTATAATTAAGACAATGGTTGAATGCAATTTTACAATGATACAGGGTGGGGGAGTGAATGGGGAGCACGTATCTGTATATAGATATTCTGTTTGTGGATAACCTGGTAATGAACTTTATTATTCTCAGGATTGTGTATAAGCTCTCCAGGAACAGAAGCGGTGTTTGGAGACTTTGGCTGGCTGCTGCAATCGGGGCTTTATATGCTGTACTCATTGTTTTGCCTGAATTGCGAATACTGCAAAAAATACCCATGAAATTAGCACTTTCTTTAATAATGTTATTAACAGCATTTGAAATTAATACATTTAAAGAATTTATAAAAATATTTATCATACTTTATGCAACAACTTTTATATTTGGGGGAGCAGCTCTATCCTTATATTTTATCAATCATGAATTTGTTGATATTAGCAACGGAACATTCATAATCAGTAATTACCCTATTAAAAATTTGGCAGTTGCCTGCATATTGGTCATAATGCTGGTTCACAGTGTTTTGGAGTATATACGGTTGCGCATTTCACGGGATGAACTGCTGTATAAGGTGGAGATACTGTTCGAAGAAAAAAAACTTGTTGTAGATGCATTGCTCGATACCGGGAATACACTTTTGGATCCTATCAGTCATTATCCGGTATTGGTAGTGGAGTTCCATAAAATAAGGGATATATTGCCTCCCGGGATAAAAGCTATATTTGATGAGTCCAGGGAAAATGATTTGGAGATGATAATGCAGGCAATGAGTGAATCACCATGGCTTGCACGGTTCAGAATGATTCCGTTTACAGCCCTCGGTAAAGCTAATGGTATGCTGCTTGGTTTTAAACCTGATAGTGTTAGTGTTCTGATAAATGGCAGCTGGAGAAGGATATATAACATTGTTGTAGCCATATATAACAATAAACTGTCTAAAGATAAACAATACCAGGCGCTTATCCATCCTGAGATGGTTGCCTGATGAAAGGAGGTATTTGATGAAGCATAATCATAGATTGTTATTGTATCGTTATGCTATTATTTTTAAGATACTTAAGAAAATTCCCTGGATAAAGAGATTACCAATAATGTACATAAGCGGTAGTGAAGCCCTTCCTCCCCCTTTAACCAATGAAGAAGAGAATGATTTGCTTTTCCGGTTGGAACAAGGGGATGCTTCCGTAAAAAGTACACTGATTGAACGTAACTTGAGACTGGTTGTATATATTGCAAGGAAGTTTGAAAACACAGGAATTGGAGTGGAAGACCTTGTATCCATAGGAACTATAGGCTTAATCAAAGCCGTAAATACTTTTGATCCATCAAAGCGAATAAAATTGGCTACCTATGCTTCACGATGTATTGAGAATGAGATACTTATGTACTTGCGAAGAAACTGCAAGATAAAATCCGAAATTTCTTTTGATGAGCCTCTTAATATAGACTGGGATGGCAATGAACTGCTGTTATCGGATATATTGGGTACCGAAAATGATCTTGTATACAAGTTTATTGAGGATGAAGTGGAGAAAGAACTTCTATGTATTGCTATGAATAAACTCTCGAAACGGGAGAGACGCATTATGGAACTTAGATTTGGTTTGGGAAATGAAAGAGAAAAAACACAAAAAGAGGTTGCAGATATGCTCGGGATTTCCCAGTCTTATATATCAAGGCTGGAAAAAAGAATTATAAAAAGGTTAAAAAAGGAAATCAATCGTATGGTTTGATACTGAATAAAATCCTCCTGCCGTGGCAATACTTTTCATAGAATCAATTCGAGAACTATGCAGTCATCGCACAAAGGGATGGAGGATTTTATCATGTCGATGAATAAAGTTGAAATATGCGGTGTAGATACATCCAAGCTGCCGGTACTTACGAACGAACAAATGAGAAAGTTATTCGAACGTATGCATGCTGGTGATAAGAGTGCAAGGGAAGAATTTATTCAAGGCAATTTACGTTTGGTACTGAGTGTAGTACAGCGTTTTAATAACCGGGGTGAGAATATAGATGACCTGTTTCAAGTAGGGTGCATTGGACTTATAAAAGCAATTGATAATTTTGATGTTACACAGAATGTAAGGTTTTCAACCTATGCTGTTCCTATGATTATTGGAGAAATACGAAGATATTTGCGGGATAATAACTCTATCCGGGTCAGCCGATCTTTAAGGGACATTGCATATAAAGCTCTGCAGGTGAGGGAACAGCTGGTCAATAAGTATTCCAAAGAACCAACAATAACGCAAATTGCCCAGGAACTCAATCTTTCCAGAGAAGAGGTAGTTTTTGCATTGGATGCCATACAGGATCCGGTTTCGCTTTTTGAACCCATCTATCACGATGGAGGAGATGCTATTTATGTTATGGATCAGGTGAAGGATGAAAAAAATGAAGATGAAAGCTGGCTGGAAGGGATTGCTTTGCGGGAAGCAATGAAAAAGCTCAACGACAGAGAGAAGCTTATACTAACCCTGCGGTTCTTTGAAGGAAGAACCCAGGTTGAGGTAGCCCAGGAAATCGGAATTTCCCAGGCACAGGTATCGAGACTGGAAAAGACTGCATTGAACCATATGAGAAAACATATATAATAGAATCAAAATTATCCGGATAAAAAAATAGCCTTGCCAAACCGGCAAGGCTATTTTTTATGTTGGTTTAAGAGAATATAGCACTCATTATTATCATATTATGGGAATAAACTTTATAAGATTGATGTCTCGGGGGAGTGATGAATGTATTATGGAGAAAACATCGGATTTCAGACAAAAAGAAGTTATTAACATTAGGGACGGAAGAAGGCTGGGGGTTATAATTGATATGGAATTCGACTTAAAATCCGGCAGAATTGTCGCTATTGTGGTACCCGGACCGTCACGCTGGCTCGGCTTTATTAAGGGCTCCCAGGATATTATAATTCCCTGGGAGAATATTAAAAAAATAGGGGATGATGTGATACTGGTGGATGTAGATCCATCTGTTATCAGAAGATGACGACAAATTGTAACAGACTCCCTGAGATTATACCGCTATATTTTGCAGCTGATGATCACAGTTGGTAAGAAAACAAAAGTGGACGAGCATGGATAAAAATATTATAATTCAATTGTAAGGAAACGATGTTATAATGTATTTTTAGCTTTATTTATGTTTACGGATGAAGGAGGCAAAGACTGTGAGATGTCCTTTTTGCTATAAAATGGAGAGCAAAGTAGTGGATTCGAGGCCTACAGATGAAGGACTTACCATTCGCAGACGCCGTGAATGTATACATTGCGGGAAACGGTTTACAACATACGAAAAAATTGAACAGCTGCCGTTATTTGTTGTCAAAAAGGATGGCAGACGCGAGTCATTTGACAGGAATAAGATTTTGAGAGGATTGGTAAAAGCTTGTGAGAAAAGGCCGATATCCCTTAAGGATCTGGAAACGCTGGTGCAGGAAATAGAGAAACAGGTCTTTAATTCACTGGAACCTGAGGTTACCAGCCAGCAAATCGGGCAGATGGTTATGGAAAAACTAAAAAAGCTGGATGAGGTGGCTTATGTCCGGTTCGCTTCGGTGTACCGACAGTTTAAAGATCTCAATACTTTTATGGAGGAACTGAATAAGCTGTTAATGGAGAAATAGTACCGGATACTGATAAAGCAATTATATATTTATGGGAGTACTAACTATGATTGGAAAAGAAGGATTTTGCCTGCATATAAATGACGGTGTATGGTACTATACCATTGCCAGTTTTGATGATACCGGCCTGGTGAGAAACGGGTTCAGCACCAGAAAGGGAGGAGTTAGCACAGGCCAGTATGGAACTTTGAATCTTGGGCTAAAGAAAAGTGACTCAAGGGAAGCAGTTATGGAGAATTTCTCAAGATTCTGCCGTGCTATCGGGGTTGAACCCGGTAATATGGTGTTTTCTGATCAAATACATGGTGATCAGATAGCGGTGGTGGGCGAAAATGACAGGGGAAAGGGTATCTTCAGGAATACTGATATTATTGGCAAAGACGGGCTGATGACCTGTCAACCGGGAGTAGCTCTGGTGACATTTTATGCCGACTGCGTGCCATTATTCTTTTTAGATCCGGTTTATCCTGCCATAGCTGTAAGCCACGCTGGCTGGAGGGGAACTGTGGCTAAAATTGGTGCAAAGACTTTGGCAATGATGGAGAAGGCCTTTGGAACCCGGCCGGAGGATTGCTTAGTGGGGATAGGCCCATCAATAGGGCCTTGCTGCTTTGAAGTGGACATTCCTGTGATGGAGCAATTTGCTGCGGCTTTCCCAAAACATCGGTATATTATAAAGAACGGCAGAAAACCAAATAAGTACAATATCGATCTGTGGCAGGCAAACACAATGGAATTAATTGAAATGGGAGTGCCAAAAGACAATATCAGCCTGGCTTCCATATGTACCTGCTGTAGAAATGATATATTTTTCTCACACAGGGGGGACAGAGGGCATACCGGCAGTATGGCAGCCGTTTTAATGCTAAAAGGGTGAACTGCAGCCGGATGATTCTGATTGGTGCTATACGTTGAAACGGAAAAGTACAACATCACCTTCCTGTATTTCATAATCCTTGCCTTCCGATCTGACCAGCCCTTTTTCTCTTGCTGCATTCATAGAACCCAAAGCCACGAGTGTATAATATGGTACCACCTCAGCCCTGATAAAACCACTTTCGAAGTCACTGTGGATTTTTCCGGCGGCTTGCGGAGCTTTAGTTCCTCTTTTTATGGTCCATGCTTTTACCTCTTTTTGATTCAGGGTTATAAAGCTTATGAGGTCCAAAAGCCTGTAGCATTCGGTAATTAACCTGTCCAATCCGGAATTCTCCAACCCCATTTCCTGTAAGAATGCATGTTTTTCATCGTTGTTCAGTTGGGCGATTTCCGCTTCCAGTTTTGCGCATATAACGAGTACAGGAGTATTTTCTTTTTTTGCATATTCCACTACTTTCTCAACCATAGGGTGATATGAATCTTCCGGCACATCATCTTCAGAAATGTTGGCTGCGTATATCATCGGCTTTGATGTGAGCATGAACAGCTGCCTTACAATATTCTGCTGTTCATCTGAAAAGGACAGATTCCGGACCGGAATGCCCTTTTCAAGGTTTTCTTTGATATATTCCATAATCTGAAGCTCTTCCATATATTTTTTTTGGCCGCTTTTTGCCAATTTTTGAACCCTGGAAATCTGTCTGTCCAGGCTTTCCAGATCAGCAAAAATTAGTTCCAGATTTATTATTTCTATATCCCGTATTGGATCTATGGAACCATCAACGTGGGTTATGTTGTCATCCTGAAAACAGCGGACTACATGAACAATGGCATCTACTTCCCGGATATGGGATAAAAACCTGTTTCCAAGGCCCTCGCCTCTGCTGGCTCCCTTCACCAGTCCGGCTATGTCAACAAACTCAATGAAAGTAGGGGTAACCTTTTCGGAATTGTATATCCCTACCAGCCTGCCTAACCTTTCATCGGGTACAGCTACTATGCCGACATTGGGATCAATTGTACAGAAGGGATAGTTTTCAACCTGGGCTCCTGCATTTGTAAGAGCATTAAAAAGAGTACTTTTCCCTACATTGGGCAAGCCGATGATTCCAAGTTTCATATTGAACCCTCCACGAGAAAAAAAGTTTTTTACAATGACAGATTATATAATATTTAAGCAGAATAATCAATTCACGGTATATTGCAAGATTGACATTTTCTGCTTCCCGTTGCTATAATTGCAATGTCAATTAAAATCTAATATTTTTGCCGCTTTAATGCAAATCTTTTGCAGTCCGTCTCAAAAATACAGATTTATCTGCATTAAACTCAGGCATTATATGAGTTGTTTTTTTCCCGGGAAACATTTTATGAGGTGATATGCATGTACAATCTTAGCAATCCTGACACCTTCCGGGAGGCCGCTGTTTTAGCAGCTTAGCTGTCTTCGCTTTTATCATCGATATTTCAAAACGGCATTCAGAGTTTGCTGTCCCGGTGGAGCTGGCAGGAAAGCTGTCAGATATTTTGCGGATTTTAACTGTCCGGCATCCGCAAAAGAGCATTTATACCGGTATTGGCAATTTAGAAAATTCGTATATTGGAGTATTCAATTATTAAAGTAATGTGTATAAATAAATTAAAACAGGCCTATTTGCCGCATATTTCAGGAAACTTAAAAAGTTTGCTGCTATAAATGATAATTAATGATTGGCTATTGGTATACAGTTTTTGTTAATGGAAGGGGAATAAGAATGCAGAATGATGTATGGCATGAGGTTATGAGACGGGCTAATTTTGGTTGTGTATATCTTAAAATTGTTGCCGGGAAAGATGGTAAGCCCAATGATTATATTTTTCTTTATGTTAATCCTGCGTTTGAGAAAATGACCGGGCTTAGGAAGGATATGTTGATCGGAAAAAGGGCTGCTGAGGTTTTGTTGAATCCCGGAGACAAGCTTTTTGATTGGGATAGTTACTACAGCAAGGTCAATAATGCAGATCAAAAAGCTGAGTTTACACAATATTTGACTCGTTTGAAAAAATGGTACAGAATTACTGCTTTTTTGGTTAAGGAAGATCGCTTTGTTAGCATATTTCAGGATGTAACACAGGAAATGGAACATATTAATGCTCTTGAGGAAAACGAAAAAAAGCTTAAGGAATTGGCCGATGAACTTGATACCATATTCAATGCCACTCAGGACGCTATGTTTTTGGCCAGGGTAGAGAATGGCGAATTTCGTTACATACGAAATAATGCTGCACATCAAAGATTGGCAGGCTACAGTATTGAAGATATAAAGGATAAGACACCGAATCAGGTGTTAGGCAAAGAACTGGGCAATATTGTGAAAGCAGGATATAGACGGTGCGTTGAAGCCAAAGCTCCGACTACATATGAAGAAACATTGCCGTTTAAAGCCGGCACACGAACCTGGCTGACTACAGTTACACCTGTACTGAGGGACAATGAAGTCAAGTACCTGGTTGGTTCCCGACAGGATATCACACTGCAAAGAAAGGCGGAAAAAGAGAGGGAAGAACTCTTCAACCGTCTTCAGTCAATGTTTAATGAGCATTCGGCCGTCATGCTGCTTATAGAACCGATAACCGGCAGGATAATTGATGCTAATCCGTCGGCCTGTTCATTTTATGGCTATACAAAAGAAGAACTAATGAACATGTATGTTCAGGATCTGAACGGACTATCGTACGATGATGCAAAAAAACAGTGTGATTTGGCAGTGCAAGGCAAACAGGGGCATTTCATAATGCCCCACACATTAAAAAACGGTGAAATCAGGGTAGTTGATGTGTATTCCTGTCCTATATTACAAAAGCAAGAGAGGTTGCTTTTTCATATAATTTTTGATGTAACCGACAGGGAGAGATACAGAGAGGAACTCTATCGGGAAAAGGAACTTCACAGGGTTACATTATTTTCAATCGGCGATGGCGTAGTAACCACCGATAATGAAGGCAGGATAACAATGCTCAATAAGGCCGGACAGAGAATAACCGGCTGGAGTGAAGATGAAGCTAAAGGGAAGCATTTTGATGATGTTTTTACGTTAATAAACGAAGTAACAGAAGAAAAGGTGGAAAACCCGATAGGAAGGGTTTTAAAAACTGGCAAAGTTGTAGGTCTGGCTAATCATACCATTCTTATAACCAGGGATGGCCGCAGAATACCAATAGCAGACAGCGCTGCGCCTATAAGGGATATGGAAGGCCAGACCTTTGGCGTGGTTATGGTATTTCGCGATGTTATTCAGGAAAGAGCCTGGCAGGCTGAGATTCTCAGGTTAAGCTATCATGACTCGTTAACCGGCTTGTATAACCGACGGTATCTGGAAGAGCAGCTTGAGAAGATAGAAATGCAGGGTATAGTACCATTGGCTGTAATTATTGCTGATGTAAACGGTCTAAAACTCACTAATGATGTTTTTGGCCACCAGGAAGGGGACAGGCTTCTTATAAGAACAGCAGAGATACTGAAAGAAAGCTGCCGCCGTGGAGATATAATTGTCCGTTGGGGTGGAGACGAGTTCCTGGTACTTTTGCCTTATGCAACAGAAAAGGCCGCTCAAAGAATCATAGACTGGATAAAGACAAGGCTGGAAAATGAAAAAGGTTTGCCAACACAGCTAAGTGTAGCTATGGGCTGCGCAGTTAAAAAGGATTTATCCGACGATATTCAGCAGGTTATAAATGATGCTGAAGAATTAATGTACCGCAGAAAGCTTATGGAAGGGAAGAGTTACCGTAATGCCATTATAAATACCCTTCTTTCTACCCTGTTTGCCAAGAGTATGGAGACCGAGGAGCATGCCCAGCGTATAAAAGAATATTGTTTTGCTATAGCAAAGGAAATGATGCTTTCACCTAAAGAGCTTGATGATCTTGCTCTTTTGGCAATGCTGCATGATATTGGCAAGGTAGGCATAAAAGAGAGTATACTTCAGAAACCCGGGCCGCTGTCTGACGAAGAATGGGCCGAGGTAAAAAAACACCCGGAAATTGGCTGGCGCATTGCCCAAAATACACCGGAACTTGCACCCATAGCTGAATACATACTGTGTCATCATGAGCGATGGGATGGCACAGGCTATCCAAGAGGGCTAAAAGGCACGGAAATACCGCTGTTATGCCGTATCCTGGCGGTTGCTGATGCTTATGATGCCATGAACAACGATCGGGCTTACCGGAAAGCTATGAGGAGGGAGGATGCAATAGCCGAAATACGAAGGAACGCAGGAACACAATTTGACCCAGACATAGTCAGGATATTTATAAATATAATGGAAGGTAAGTAGACAAGATGTGCAGAAGACTATTCCAATCACTGGAGCTTAAGGCCAGGAACCTGTCCAACTCGCTCCAGGCCTCCGCCAAAACTCGCTGACGCGTCAGGCTGGTTCCGGTTATCTTCTGCTTCGTTAGCAGGTTCCAAGCCTTTGCGCAAGGTGATCCCCATAGTATTCTTCACATATATAAGGGCAATATATGGGTTGATATTTGTAAATGCCTGCATTAGAATAACCATAACATATGCATGAAAGGGGGGAACGGCGCTATTCTCTCCATATATGAAGCAAGAGGCTGTATGCGCTGATAATATGATAAAACTGCTGCTGGTAGAGGATGATGAAGCTATTGCTGCAGGGTTGGAATATTCCCTGTCCCAGGAAGGCTTTGATGTTACAACATGCAGCGATGCTGCATCGGCACTAAATATAATAAAAGCTCAGGATTTTGATTTCGCTGTCATTGATATATCGCTTCCGGACGGAAACGGGTTTGATGTGTGCAAAAAGCTTAAAGAGAAAAGGGATACGCCTGTAATATTCCTGACTGCACGGGATGATGAAGGCAGCGTTATTATGGGCCTGGACATCGGGGCCGATGACTATGTTACAAAACCTTTCAGGCTGAGGGAACTTCATTCCCGAATCCGGGCAGTTCTCCGCAGAACAAACAAATCTATGGAAGAGCAAATAGTCAGTATCGGAAGCTTAACCGTTAATTTGGCTGAAGGAAAAGTTAAGAAGAACGGTAGGGAGCTTTTTTTAACGGCATTGGAATACCGCCTTTTGTTGACTTTAATAAGCAACAAAGGACGGGTTATGACACGGGAGCAGCTGCTCCAAAACATCTGGGATGTATCGGGAGATTTTGTCAATGACAATACCCTTACCGTCTACATTAAACGGCTGAGGAAAAAGATAGAGGACGACCCTCAGAATCCAGCTATAATAAAAACTGTGCGCGGGGTAGGATACAGGGTATAATTTCATTGTTTTTTCAAAGAATTCCGGATACACAGGGTCTGGCAATAGGGGGAGAAAAACAGATGTCTTTTTTAAGAAACAGGGAGATAAAAAACTTTGCTGCTGTTGTTTTGATTTTAAGCGCAGCTCTTGTTGCGGCAGGTTTTATGATTAGTATTAAAGCCGGAGTCTTGGTTTTGATTACGGCTTTTTTATTATGTCTGGCATTTTTTGCTTTTACAATCTATCGATACAGACAGATAAGAAAGTTATCGGATTATTTGAGAAGGATTTGTGCAGGAGAGCATTCCCTTGATATTCGGGACAATGTGGAAGGGGAACTGAGTATTTTAAAGAACGAAATATATAAGGTAACCTTGATGCTTTCGGAGTACAACAAACAATTACAGCATGAAAAACTGCGCCTGTCGGAGCATATGGCTGATATATCTCATCAACTCAAGACACCACTCACTTCAATGATGGTTCTGGCTGATCTGCTGGGCAACCGGGGCTTGCCGCCTGAAAAGCGGCATGAATTTACTGTTCGTATCTCTTCACAGCTTAAACGTATAGAATGGCTGGTCTCTTCTCTGCTTAAAATGGCCAGGCTGGATGCCGGAGTTATTAAGATGAAGCGGGAGGAAGTCAATGTACGTACTCTCATAGAAAATGCTTTGAAGACACTTCTTATACCCATGGAAATCAAAGAAATTACCTGCAGTGTGACGGGAGAGGATAAGGTTTTAATATGCGATTTACAATGGACCACCGAAGCAATTATAAACATTCTGAAGAACTGTATAGAACATACTCAGAAACATGACAAAATTGAAATTACCGCAGAGGATAACCCGATCTACTTCGAAATCCGTATATCCGATAACGGGCCGGGGATAGCCAAGGAAGATCTGCCTCACATATTCACCAGATTTTACAAGGGGAAAAACGCTTCCCCGGACAGCGTGGGGATCGGCCTTGCTATGGCAAAAAGTATAATAAAGGAACAAAATGGAGATATAACGGTAAAAAGCCGGGAAGGTTCAGGAACTACTTTTTTTATTCGATTGTATAAAGCAGCCATATGAACGGACATTGATGAAGGTGACAGAACTGTCACAGAACGAGTCACATGGATGTCACATGACTATGGTATACTCACCCTCGGAATAAAAAATCTATTGGAGGTGCTGTATGGACATACTACGGGTTGAAGGCCTTACAAAGGTGTATGGCAAAGGTGAGACGGCGGTTGCCGCATTGGATAACGTATCATTTTCGGTTAAGAAGGGTGAGTTTGTCGTTATTGTCGGGCCGTCAGGATCGGGTAAGTCAACACTGCTGCATATAATAGGGGGTGTGGATTTTCCCACCTCAGGTAATGTATATATTGACGGTACCGACATCTACAGTTTAAACAGATCAAAGCTGGCTATTTTCAGGCGCAGGCAAATAGGTTTGATCTATCAGTTTTACAATCTGATTTCCGTACTGGATGTAGAGGAAAATATAATGCTGCCTTTACTTCTTGATGGCAGGAGGGAGGATAAAGCAAGATTAAATGAACTGCTGACCACTCTTGGGCTTATGGATCGGGCTAAGCATCTGCCTAATCAGCTGTCAGGAGGGCAGCAGCAGCGGGTTGCCATAGGCCGTGCTCTTATAACTAACCCTGCTTTGATATTGGCAGATGAACCTACCGGCAATCTGGACAGCAAAAACAGTGCTGAAATAATAGAACTGCTTAAGATGTACAACCAAAGGTATAAACAGACTTTGATAATCGTAACCCATGATGAAAGAATTGCACTGCAGGCAAGCCGTATTATCAGCCTGGAGGACGGTAAAATAATAAGTGATGAGGTGATCAGGCCATGAATGTCATTAATAGAGTAACGCTGGCTGTTCTAAAGAGAAGCAGGCCCCGTACCATCGTCACCATCATTGGAATTATACTGTCCACGGCTATGATAACCGCTGTTACTACTTTCATATCTAGTTTTCAAAATTTTATGATAAATTATACAAAAGCTGATACAGGAGACTGGCATGCTGCTGTGTATAGCGCTGATGCCGATACTGTGAAAAGCATTGCTGATAATCTGGAAGTTCAGGAGACAGCAGTTATCGGCGAGGTAGGTTATGCACTGCTTGATGGGGGCCTTAATGAGTATAAACCTTATCTGTATGTGACCGGGTTTAATGAAAAAGCATTTGAGATGCTGTCTGTACATTTGAAAAGCGGCAGGCTCCCTGAGAATGAAAATGAGGTTCTGGTGCCTTATCATTTGTTTACCAACGGCGGCGTGGAGTACAGGATAGGTGATACCATCGGGCTTAATGTCGGCTGCCGGGTTTCAGAAGATGGCACCGTCCTGGGACAGAAGGATCAATACATGCGGCAGGACGACGGCGTATCTGAGAGGCTGGTGATAACCGGTACCAGGGAATATAAGGTGGTGGGGATTTGCGAAAGGCCATCTATGTCATTGGAAGGGTATTTTGCTCCGGGATATACTCTTATTACTACTCTTGATGCAAACATGCTGACTGGGGGCGATACGGCCGATCTATATATAAAGCTTAGGAACCCCCGAGAGGTGTACGACCTGTATGATACCCTGGGGATGGATAACCTGAATTACGAAGATTATAAATTAAATAAAGAGCTGCTAAGATTTATGGGTATAAGTCAAAATGACAGATATCTGACCGTATTGTACAGCCTTGGAGCCATACTGATTGCCCTTATTATGGCCGGTTCGGTATCCTTTATATATAACTCGTTTTCAATCTCAATAAGCCAGCGTACGATGTATTTTGGACTGTTATCCAGTATAGGGGCCACCTCTCAGCAGATCAGGCGCTCGGTATTTTTTGAAGCTTTTGTATTGGCAGCTATCGGCATTCCGATTGGAGTGCTGTCGGGTATTGCTGGCATAGGTGTAACGCTTCATTTGTTGAGAGATCTGTTTACCAGCATTATGCCTTCGGGTATTCATATTTCCATGACGCTATCGGTTTCAACCCTTTCGGTGATAGCAGCGGTGGCTTTAGCCACAGTAACCATAATTATTTCCGCATATATACCCGCATGGCGGAGTTCAAAGATATCGCCCATTGATGCTATAAGGCAGACAACCGACATAAAACTGACGACACGGCAGGTAAGGACATGGAAATTGGTCCGCAAACTGTTTGGCATGGAGGGGGATCTGGCGCTTAAAAACCTGAAGAGAAGCCGGAAACGATACCGCAGTACGGTTATTTCGTTGTTCATGAGCATAATCCTGTTCGTGTCAGCTTCATCATTCTCAATGTATCTGATGGATGGCGTTGCAGATGCATACCGGGGGGTAGAACACGATCTAAGCTATTATATACCCAAAGAAATAGATTCAGAGGATACTGTTATGAAGGTTTACAGGGATATCGTGCTGCTGGACAGTATTGAACAGGGCTCAATCGTCAGACCGCTTTATTCTTACACCAACGCTCCGAAGAAGTATATTGACCGTTCGTATTATGACGAGATGATAGGTAAGGGATATATTTCCGATGGAGAGGATGTTTCAATATCGGTGTATATATATGGTGTTGATCGCGATACCTTCAAATACTACCTGAACAAGTTAGGACTTGAGGAGCCGTTGTTTACAAACCCTGACTCTCCTGCCGGAATTGCAATAGATAAACAGCACTATTATGACAGCCAGCAAAAGAAGTTTATAAATTCAAATATATTTGGCAGTAATAAACCTGAGAGTATATCCATTCATTGGGAAGATGGAGAAAAACGGCTGGAAGAGGAGATACGGCTTATTTCATATGCTGATGAGGCTCCGTTTGGGGTTCAGAATTATACAGAAGTTTTTAATTCAATCATCATTGTGGTAAGTAATGAGATATGGAAAGGCATTTTTGATGGCGTTGAGCAATCCTGGAATACTGCAAGCATGAATTTTGCTGCTGCAGATCCATATAAAGCTGAGCAGGATATAATGCATATACTAATAGAGGCCGGTTTGCCGACCGGTAACCTGTATAATGCAGCAAAAAACTTACAGGCCGGCCGCAGTATCGTTACCATAATATCCATCTTCTCCTACGGGTTTATTGTATTGATATCGCTTATAAGCATTGCCAATGTGTTTAACACCATCTCCACCAATATAAACTTAAGGAGAATAGAGTTTGCCATGTTAAAATCGGTGGGTATGACCGACAGAAGTTTCAACAGAATGCTGAGCTACGAATGTATATTCTATGGGTTAAAAGCACTGTTTTTCGGTCTGCCGGTCTCTGTGCTGGTTACCTGTCTGATTTATGTCAGTGTAGGACTTGGGGTTGAGCTCCCGTTCCGTTTACCAACAGGCAGTCTGGTGGTCAGCATTATAAGTGTGTTTATTGTGGTCTTTAGCAGTATGATATATTCTATGAAAAGGATAAGGCATGAAAACATAATGGATGCAATAAAAAGCCAGAGCCTATAGGCATCTATATCTGGTATGCAATGAAGGACAAATGATAGGTTATGGAGAAAATAGGAGGCTGACTATGCTGAAAACTTGCGCAGGTGAAATATATGTTATCGGACTTTTAAGGGATTGCAGGATAAAAGAGATAAAAAAACGAAACGCCGGTTTGTTGCCAAACCGGCGTTCTATTACCTTATATAATATAACAATGTTGAATAGACAGCCATCCTCAATATATCTCTAGATAAGGGCAAGTACGATGAAGTTTATGATAAACAGTATTGTGGATACTATTAAAATGGGATGGACTTCTTTTAACTGCTTTTTGCATATCTTAACTATTAAGTAGAATAGAAATCCTGCTGCGATCCCGTAGGAAATATTGTAACACAAAGCCATGAATACCCCTGCAAAGAAGGAGGGGATTGCTTCGTTCAGCTCATCCCATTTAATCTCTTTAAACGCTGACATCATCATTATACCGACAACAATGAGGGCTGGTGCTGTTGCAGCAGCGGGAACCAGTCCTGCAACAGGAGCAAGAAATACGCAGGCCAACAGAAGCACTGCAGTAACAACGCTGGTAAGGCCGGTTCGGCCACCGACGCTTATTCCTGCTGCGCTTTCAACATATGTTGTTGTATTGGATGTACCAAATAAGGCACCTACAGAGGTTGCAATTGCGTCGGCAAACAGAGCTTTGTCCATTTTGGACTTGAAACCGCTGCTGGTTTCCATGAGACGTATATCTTCTTCGGTGAATATGCCGCTCTGTCGTCCGGTACCTATAAAAGTACCGATGGTATCAAAAGTATCGGCAAGGCTGAAGGAGAAAATGGTGACGAGTACCAGAGGGAGCTTCGACGGATCGGAGAACAGGGACCCTAATCCCTCGGACCCCAGAGCCGCACCGAAGGTAATACCCAGATCGGCGAAAGCAGAACCAAGACCGGTTGTTGTTCCAGCCTGTGATATATCTACCACTCCCATGGGAATTCCGATGATGGTGGTGGCGATAATTCCTATCAGGATTGCTCCCTTTACCTTGAATACAAGAAGAACAACAGTCAGAACGAGGCCGATTATAGCCAGAAGGACTGCCGGTTCATTAAGGGTTACAAGAGCGGGAACGGCGCTCGAGTCGGCAATAACGGTACCGCTGTCAAGAATAATGTTATGACCGGGATCAGAAGTAAAGTTTATAAGTCCGGCATTTTTGATTCCAATATATGCTATAAATATACCGATACCGCCGCCTATAGCGTTCTGCAGACTTACAGGAATTGATTTGATTATGGCTTTGCGGATCTTGGTTACGGTTATGATGATGTTGATAAGTCCGCAGAGGAAAACCATGGCAAGTGCCTGCTGCCAGCTAAACCCAAGCCCAAAACAAACGGTGTAGGTAAAAAAGGCATTCAGTCCCATACCGGGAGCCTGTGCGTAAGGAACGTTGGCAAAAAGGCCCATGACAAGGGTGCCAACAACTGCGGCAATGATAGTTGCAAGGAAAACAGCTCCCCAGGGCATGCCCGTTTGGGACAGAATAGCAGGATTAACAAAAATGATGTAAGATAATGCAAAAAAAGTAGTAAAGCCGGCCAGGATTTCGGTTGACACATTTGAGTTATTTTCGCTTATTTTAAAGTATCTGTCCATGAAGAAACCTCCTCCTTAGTTTTTATCACCGACATATGCGGTGTTTCACCAAATAAAAAGGCAATTGGCTTTCACCAATCACCGTAAATTCGAC
>LSQX01347763.1_pt2 | contig 138708 bp, 120 predicted proteins | sample 654561 | NCBI WGS metagenome assembly LSQX01 (sample SAMN04489861, study PRJNA283612) | anaerobic digester metagenome | isolation source: 4 biogas reactors fed with cattle manure at either 37C or 55C with and... | place: Denmark: Kongens Lyngby | collected 2014
GCTCCCAAAGCAGGTGCGCTACCAGACTGCGCCACGTCCCGACAGCCTTGCAGCTCCGGCTTCGGTCGCGAGAGTATACCGTATAGACCCCCCGCCTGACCCCAAAACGGTTTCTGCATTACACTTGAACCGGCACGTCAAAGTCTTACGCCGCGCGACGTCGATGCCCTGCGGGCCCCGACGCGCCGACGGAGGCCGCGAAAGGCGCAAGGAGAGAGCATGAAGATACTGGTCACGGGAGGAGCCGGTTTCATCGCCTCGCATGTAAGTGATCGCTTATTGTCCCTCGGTCAACGGGTGACCATAGTCGACAATCTTTCCACGGGCAAACGTGAGAATCTCCCCGAAGCGGCAAGCTTCTACGAGATCGATATCCGCGACAGGAGCCTCGAGAAGGTGTTCGAGGCCGAGCAGCCGCAGGTGGTCATCCACCATGCCGCGCACGCCAACGTCGCCGAATCGGTGCGTAGACCTGGGTACAATGCTTCGGTTAACATCGGGGGCTCCATCAACGTGTTCGAGTGCTGTGTGCGGTACGGGGTGGAACGGGTCGTCTATGCAAGCACAGGAGGCGCTTTGTACGGGGAGGCCTGCTACATCCCGGCCGATGAGGTACATCCCATCGATCCCGTCTCGCCCTACGGGGTCAGCAAGCACGCGGTAGAGGAGTATCTCTATGCTTACGGCCAGACCCACGGCCTCGAATACGTGATCCTCCGCTATCCTAACGTCTACGGTCCACGCCAGGACCCTCACGGCGAAGCCGGGGTGGTTGCCATCTTCTCGCTGCAGCTCCTCACCAGACAGCGGCCCACCATCTTTGGCGACGGCGGCAAGACCCGCGACTACTGTCACGTGAGCGACATAGTGGATGCCAACATCCTCTCGCTCAGCAGCCCCAGTGGAGGTATCTACAACCTGGGACGCGGCATCGAGGTGAGCGACCTCGAGGTCTTCGAGAACGTACAGGAAGCCGTAGGGTCGGATGTCCGACCCATCTATGCCGAAGTCAGGCCCGGCGAGGTGGAGCATATGGCCCTGAACGCCACGAAAGCGGAGGAAGAGCTGGGCTGGCGCTGGAAGGTGGATATGATCGGCGGCGTCGCGACAACCGTGGAGTCCTATCGCCAACAGATAGAGAGGAAGCCGGAGTGAGCAAGAGAGAGCGCCGAGACGGCGACCGTGACCGCTGGAGCGATCGCAGAGACAATCAACCCGAAGACGAGCAACAGCGCCGCTCTGGAGAAGCGGAGGCCCAGGAAAGTGATTCCCTGGCGGCCCTCAAGGTCATCCTGTCCAAGGTAGCCGCCCTTCTGAAACCATTGCAGCTGAATCAGGAGGAGTCCATCAGACTCGTCGAGCAACTGTACGGGAGCGTGCTCGACATGGACGTCAAGCTTGCCGGCGAAGCAGACGACACCCGCAAGTCGTCCGTGCTATCGCATATCCAGAACACCACGATAAGTCGGGATGGCAACCGTTTGATCGTGGAATTCCCCGCCACCGAGGAGCAGAAAGCCAAGGGGCCCGCGGCGAAGAAGTCCGCCGCAACCCAGGCGACAGCGGCGGCGGAGCCGGCGACGGGAACCGAGACGGCGGCCAAAGCCAAGCCGGCGACCAAGACCAAGACGGCGGCCAAAAGCAGGCCCGCAGCCAAACCCGAACCGGCGACCAAAGGCGGGCCCGCAGCCAAACCCGAACCGGCGACCGCGGACGAATAGGCCGACGTCCTCGGCTATCCCTCGTCGAAGTAGGTCAACCGCCTGAAGAGCCCGAAGCGCTCCTTGATGTCCTCCTGAGTCAGGCGGAGCAGACGGTCGAGGCTGAATTCCTCCACCGCGAACGACGCGATCGTGCTCCCGTAGATGATGGCGCGGGCCATGGCCGCGTCGCTCATCTCGCCGCAAGCGGCCAACGACCCCACGAAACCACCCGCGAACGTGTCGCCGGCCCCGGTGGGGTCGAACACCTGCTCCAGCGGCATGGCCGGGGCCGCGAAGAACTCCCCCTCGCAGGGACGGGTCATGAGCACGCCATGCTCACCCTTCTTGACGACGACCGTGCTGGGTCCCATCGCTCGGATGACGCAGGCGGCCTTGACCAGGTTGGCCTCGCCCGATAACTCCCTGGCTTCGGCGTCGTTGATGATGAGTATGTCAACGCGCTTCAGCACCTCGCGCAACTCCTCGGGTGCGCCCTCGATCCAGTAGTTCATCGTGTCGGCGGCCACCAGGTGGGGTTTCTCGACCTGGTCAAGCACTTCGAGTTGTAACCGGGGATGGATGTTGCCCAGGAACACCACCGGCGACGTACGGTACGCGTCGGGTATGGTAGGCTCGAACTGCTCGAAGACGTTGAGCTTCGTGTAGATGGTCTCTCGCGTGTTGAGGTCGAAGCCGTACTCGCCTTTCCAACGGAACGTCTCGCCGGGCACGGTCTGCAGACCGGCCAGGTCGATCCGGCGCCCTTCGAACAGCTCCGCCCCCCGGTCGGCGAAGTCTTCGCCCACCACCGCCACCAGCCTGACGTCGGTGAAGAACGCCGCCGCCACCGAGAAGTAGGTCGCCGAACCTCCTACCACACGCGACACCTCGCCGAACGGGTTCTTGATGGTGTCGAGAGCCACGGACCCGACCGCAAGGATCGGGCTCAAAGGTGAAGAGCCGCTCATCCGCGCCTCATCTCACGTACTTGCTTATGAGCGGCGCCAGATCGCGTCTGGTCTGCTCGGAGATGGCGTCAGGACTGGTGAGGATGGCCGTGGCGAGAGCGCTCCCGCACGAGCAACCACGCTCCGACGGCACCCGCTCCACGGCCTCGGCGATGATCTGCTGCGCCACCTGCACATTCCGCTGTAGGTTCGCGACGATCATGTCCACATTCACGTGGTCGGCCTCCGGGTGCCAGCAGTCGTAGTCGGTGACATGCGCGATGGTCGTGTAACAGATCTCGGCCTCCCGGGCCAGCTTGGCTTCCTGAAGGTTGGTCATCCCGACCACGTCCATCCCCCAACTCCGGTAGAGCTGCGACTCCGCGAGGGTAGAGAACTGCGGCCCCTCCATGCATACGTAAGTGCCGCCCAGATGGACGGACGCGCCGGCCGTCTGCGCCGATTCGAAGACGATGCGGCTGAGCTCGGGACACACCGGGTGGGCGAACGACACGTGCACGGCGATCCCCTGTTGATGAAAAAAGGAGCTGACCCTCCCTCTCGTGCGATCGAGGAACTGGTCGGGGATGACCACGTCGAGGGGCGGATACTCCTCCTTGAGGCTACCCACGGCACTGACCGAGAAGATCCGTTCCACTCCCAGGAGTTTGAGTCCGAATATGTTGGCGCGGAAGTTCAGCTCCGACGGCGGGATCCGGTGCCCCGCCCCGTGCCGGGCCAGGAACGCCACGCGGCGCCCTCGGAGCGTGGCCGTCACGTAAGGCCCGCTGGGGTCGCCGAAGGGCGTCGATACGTGGACTTCCTCGCGGTCGGCCAGCTCTGCCATGTCGTAAAGGCCACTACCGCCGATGATACCTATCTGGATTGACATGCTCCTCCCTCAAGGATCTGATGGCCGCGCGCCGGACGCGCCGCCCCAGAGTATCACGCACTCTCGTCGCCCCCGGAAGCCTCGTCGCCCCCGACAGCCTCACCGCCCCCGGCAGCCTCACCGCCCTCAGCGGCTTCTTCGCCCTGAGCGGCTTCGTCGCCCCCGGCAGCTTCATGACCGCCCTTGTCTCGGGCCCCCAAGGCCCCCACGTACTCAAGCTGCAATTGGGACAACATGCCTCGATGGACGGCCACCTCGCCGACGGGCTTCGCCTTCTCGAGGAGCTCGAGCAAGGCCTTGAACGCGTCAATGGCCAACCGAGCCTGCTCCATGTCACGTCCCGCCGCGGTGTCCGGCGCCAGACCCATGCGGGCGACGGCCAGACTCGAAAGGGACTGCATCATGAAGACCAGATGGTCGCCGACGGACAGATTCCGAATCTCCTCCTGCAGGCGCTCCATCATCTCAGCATTCTCAAGCTCCTCCGCCCCTCGAGCCGGCTCCGGCTCCTCGGCGCGCGCCGGTTCCTTTGCTGGCTCGACCTCAGACTCCTGGATCTCCGGTTCCCGGTCTTGCTGTTCTTCCATATGTGCAGGCACCTCCTCCGTTCACTACCTGACCATCGACGTTATCACAGTCTCCACTGTTAGAATTGCACATGGTGAGCATGCTAACGAACCATAGGATCCGGGAGAGCCATTGAGTGTGACTGAGCGCGTGGCCGACACCGAAAGCGATCCGGACGCTACACTCATAGAGCGGGCCCGCGAGGGAGACTCCGAGGCCTTGACAGACCTCTACCGCCGTCACGAACGCCGCGCCTACAACTTGGCCCTCCGTACCCTGGGCGACCCCTGGGATGCGGCCGATGTGGCCCAGGAAGCCTTCATCAAAGCCTTCAAAAACCTTGACTCGTTCAAGGGCGAGGCCCGTTTCAGCACCTGGTTCCACCGCATCGTGGTCAATGCCGCCTACGATCATCTGCGCCGTCAGCGACCGGAGCCCATGGACTCCGAGATCCTGGACGACCTTTCCGGTCCGTCAGGCCCGGCGGCCGTCGTCGCCACAGGTAGGGACGGCATCGACCCGGCCATGGACGGCCTGTCCGACCCGTTGCGTGATGCGCTCATGCGCCTGAACGAGGGATTCAGGTTCGCAGTGGTTCTATGCGACCTGCTGGGCTTCCCCTATGGCGAAGCCGCCGAGATACTCGAAGTGCAGGAGGGAACCATCAAATCCCGCATCTTCCGAGCCAGGGAGGCGCTGGCGGCCGCATTGATCGAAGTGGGATACGAACTCCCTGGAGCGGCGACCCCCGATGCAAGGAACCCGGAGCGCGATGATCGCGTCACATGATAGGGCAAGATAAGGAAGACTTGTGATGTTCAGGGGCAAGAACAAGCACGGTCGTGACAGAGCTCCCATGACGGAGTTGACCGGCCACATAGACGACTGGATGGCTTTGGCCGTCGATTATATCGACGGACGACTAGGTCCACCGGCCAAGGCGGCAGTCGACCGGCATCTCGACGAGTGCCCCGCCTGCGCCGTCCGGATGCGGGCCCAGCAGGGAGCGATCGCCTTCCTGCAGGCCGCTCCTCTCGAGACTGCTCCCGCCGAGCTCGAAGATAGGGTCCTCGACGAGGTACTCTTCCCCGCCGCTCCCGCTCGAACGATCATCAGCCGAAAAGCGGACGAACCTCCCAGGTGGTCGAGTTTATGGTGGCGCAGGATCAAACCTTGGGCACCCGCTGCGATCGGCGTGGTGGCGGTTTTTGTGGTTCTCATCAGCTATGGCGTCTTTCGATCGACGGCGACCGACTCCTCCGACTCTGATGCCACGACCAAGGCCGTGGCATCGGTCGAATCGACGAAGGAGACGGCGGACAGTTATGCCGGAAACGAGGAGAATCTCCCTGCCGGACAGTCCTACGGGCCGAGAGACGTAGCCGGCGGACAGGAGCCCGCGGACGCCGCGACCGCGGCCGGGGCGGAGACCACGACTGCTCCCATGTCGACCACGGTCGCGGCTGAGATCACCTCGACCACGACCGACGTGACCACGACGGCGGCAGGCGACATGAGCGCTGAGATCGGCACAATGGGCGCGTCGGCTACCGGGAATGCCGCCGTCACCTCAGGTCCCCCCGAGACGACTCAGGACCGCAAGACCATGATCACGGACCTCAAGGATGCCACGGAGCCCGTCTGCTTCCTATTGGAGAGCGCAGGAACCGTGCAGGGCGCTGCGAAGACGACGGCTGCAGACGCCGCGGCCAACCAGTTGACCGAGATCACCGGACTAGAACCTCTGGAGATGTCTCTCTCCCCGGACGGCCCCCTGTTCGCCGCCTACGTTCCCCGCAACGACGCCACCCAGTTGGTAGATCTCTTGCGGTCCATCGGAGCCTCGCTGGGCCTATCCGTCGGCCTGAGCACGCAGCCGCACGCGCTCACGAACGAACTCATCACCAAGCTCGCCACGACAGGGGCTGAGCTGCCCGAGCTCTCGGCCACAAAGGCGCCGCAACCGGCGATATCGGGCTGGATGTTCACCACGTCCACGTCGCCGGCGCCCAGAGATGCGGTGGGGGCAGGCGACACGCAATCGCCGGTCCAAACGGCGGCGCACATCCTCGTCGTGATCTGGGTGAGGAACTAGAGAAAGATGGTCGGGGTGCCGGGATTTGAACCCGGGACCTCATCGTCCCGAACGATGCGCGCTACCAGGCTGCGCTACACCCCGCCCTAAAATGCTCCCGTCACTGGTCGTGACGGTCGCCTATTGTATACCATCGCTTAGGGGCAGGCCATGGCGGCGCACACACCCGCCGCCCCGCAGATGCTGCAGACTGCTCCCACGGTCGGAGCGAACTCTCCCTTCCTCAGCCCCTCGAGGGCATTGTCCAGTTCGTCCTCGAGTTGCTCGGCGGCGTCCTTGTTGTATCGCACCGTCACCGGCGTCTCAGGCTGCTCCAGAAACACGAAGTCGAGGCGCACCGCGGGAGCGCCGGCTCGGAGGGCGGCCAGGCAGTACACTGTCGCCTGCAGATCGTAGGCGGCGGCGAGTTCGGCCGGAGATCTCCCTCTGAGGGCGTTCGTCTTGTAGTCGACGAGGTGCCACGACTCCACGCCCCGGCGCAGTAGGTCCATCACCCCTCTCACGATAGTCCCACCCTGCTCGAAGAAGAAATCTACCTCTCGCTCCGCCCCGGCCTGCGCGAATGGAGCCGCAACGGGCGAGACCCAGAAAGCCCGCGTGAGAGCGACGGCGCGCTCCTGGTCGCCCGGCGCGAGACGGCTCCCTTCGCGCTCTATCCAATCGTCAACCAGGTGACGCAGTGTCTCTTCTGAGGGCGGCCGGGCCTCAGAGACGGTCCGCTCCAGCAAAGCATGTACCAGCAGACCTACATCGCGACCGGCATGACACTCGTCGTCGTCCAGGATGGTCTCGCCGAACGGAACAGAATCCTCGTCCTCCATCCTTTCGACCAACCGGTCGCCAAGGCCCAGAACGCGTTCCAGATAGAACATCCTGGGGCACTGTTGGTAAGCAGCAAGGGCCGAGAAGCTGATCTGGCGCGGCATCACGCTCCGCGGAACGGTATCTGGGAAGCTAGGCGTGGATCCAGTCACACCGGCAGGCATCTTCTCGGCAGGCTCCGCGGTAGGCTTCTCGGCAGGAAACCACTTCGAAGCCGGGCCCCCTCCCCCCTGCAGTGGGCCCCCGATCTCCACGGCGGATGGCCCGACCCCACCAACAACGGCGTCGACGCCACTCAGCGCGACGCTCTCGCCTTCCATCGGCGCGTGTTCCAACCCAAGGGCGCCGACTATGCGGCCCATGCGGCACGCGCCCAGCTTCCCTTCCACGGAGGTCGCCCCTACGAGCAACAATCGTTGCTGAGCCCTGGTCATGGCCACGTAGAGCAAACGGATATCTTCTTCCTGATCCTTGGCCCGATTCTCCTCGAGGATCTCGACGGCCGGTCCCCACGACAGGTCGTGTGCTTCGCGGTTTTTATGCTTGGAGCCCTTGAGGAAGACACCCACCCGCCCGTCGTCACCGACGATCACTTCTCCCGTGCTCGAGCTCTGGATCCCCGATCCGAGACCGGCCAACACCACCACCGGGAACTCCAACCCCTTCGATTGATGCACCGTCATGACCCGCACCACATCCTCGCCCTCGGCGAGGATGGGTGCGCTGCCCTCCGTGTCGCTCAGATCACCCATCGAGCGGACGAGATCCACGAACCCGGCCGTGTCCGGTCCCCGAAGACTCTCGTAATCATCCGCCATCCGCATGAGTTTGCGCACGTTGGCGAAGCGCCTCTTGCCCTCCGGAGAGGCGAGCAGACAGATATCGTAGTCGCAGGCGATGACGGCGTCATCGATCAGCCGCGCCAGCCCGGGGCGGCCCACGCGCCGTCGCAGACGCTCGAACCGCCGCATGAACTCCACCAAGGAGCGACGGTCGATGTCATCCAAACTGTCGCTCCGCCCCGAGCGCACCATCTCCCACAGGGACATCCTCCCTCTTCGACCCTCCCGACCCAGCAGATAGAGCCCATCGTCCGACATGCCCACGAGGGGAGAGCGGAGCACGCTGAGGAGCGCCAGGTCGTCGTGAGGATTGACGAGAAGGCGAAGGAGAGACGTGACGTCGGCGACTTCCTCCTGCGAGTAGTAGCCCTTGCCACGCACGAGGTAAACCTGGATACCACGTGAAGACAACATCCGCCGATACTGCTGCACATTGGTCTGCGCCGGAAGCAGGACCACGATGTCGCGCTCCGACCACCCTTCATCGTCGATCAACCGGCGTATCCGATCGGCCGCCACCTCAGCCTCGGCCTCCTGGATGGAAGGAACGAGCCCGTCCCCATCGGCGCGCCGCCTGTAGGCCACCAGTATCTCCACCGCCGGATGCTGGTCGTCCAACGGCGACCTGTCTCCAGAGTCCGGCCGTCGCAACAGCGAGTGGCGCGCCCCGAAGAAGCCCTCTTGGGAGAAGAGCCGGTTGAGGAAGTCCAGGATCTCCGGCCGGCTCCGATAGTTGACGTCCAACCGATGAAGACCTCCGGACTCCGAGCCGGCTTCGACCGTCTCCAGCTCATCTTCCCGACTCCTGAATACGGCCACGTCGGCACCTCGGAAGCGATAGATGCTCTGCCGCTCGTCGCCGACCATGAGCATGCGTGAAGCGCCTAATCTATCGAGGATGCCGCACTGCAGCTCATTGGTGTCTTGGAACTCGTCGATGAGGACGCGCGATACCGGCGGAGCCGGAGGCGGCCCTGAGCCGTCGCCATCGTTATTCACCAAGGCCGTGGCGCGTAGTTCGAGATCGGCGAAATCGAGCAGTCCCCGCTCGCGTTTACGCGCCTCATACTCCTGATGGAACTCGACCAGAAGATCGTTCATGGTCTTCACGAACGGTTCCAGCTGATCCTCGGCCAGTGCACATCGGTGATGAGTGAGGGCGGTTCTTACCGGCCGGAAGTGTGGCTCCATGGTACGCGTCCTGGCGCTGGGGAAGAACTGCAAGGTGGCCTCCAAGACCTCTCGGGGGTCGGCGAGACGGTCTGGGGTCTCGATCCATCGCAGGCACTGCTCCAGGCGCTCCAGATCGGCCACCAAAGCTTTGCCGGGATGGGCTACGCAGCCGCCCGCGTCCAGCGCCTCATGAACCGCAGCCATCAGCACCGTCCGGGTCTTACCCAGATCGGACCGTGGCGGCATGGGCACCTGAGGGCGCTCAACGCCCATCCCGCGCAGCTGGTCGTATAGCGCCACCATCTCCCTACGGAGAGCGTCCCGGCGGCGGGCGATGACTTCGAGACCGGCTTCATCGGTGCGCTGCAGTACCTGCTGCCAGGCACGGCGACCGGCCTCGTCTTTCATGAGCTCGGCGGCTTCTGCCTCCAGAACCGTAAAAGCAGGGTCCACACCGGCCTCCAAGGCCCGTTCTTTGATGAGACGGCGGCACAGGGCGTGGATGGTGCCGATGGCGGCCGAGTCAAGCGACCGGGCCACATCGGGGCGGCCGCAGTCCTCCAAAGCCGACCGGATACGGGCGGTCAGCTCGGCTGCGGCCTTGCGCGTGAAGGTCACGGCCACCAACCGCTCCACCGGCACTCCTTCATCTACCAGGGCCCGGACGAAGTACGCGACCAGCAGCCGGGTCTTGCCGCTCCCCGCTCCGGCCGCCACGAGCACTCTAGGTCGAGCGTCCGCAAGAGCCTCTGTCTGGTCGACCGACAACTCCATGCGCTCCACGCAACTCATAGCGGATAACCCTCCCGTCGCGCTCTGCAGGCCGGTCCCAGTCCGCACCACGGCGGGCACTCGCCCTTGGAACGGGGGGCTATGAGACCGGCCCGCATGCCCGCCACGGCTTCCTGCGCGATCTCACGCGTGGCCCGGAACAGCTCTTCCATGCCCTCGCCGTCAACCTCCCGAAGACCCTTGAGTCCCATTCCGAGAGACTCCGCCGACTCGAGGGTGATCACGCCGGACCGCTCCTTGTCGCGCAAAGACAGATACGCTCCACCGATGACGTCTGTCCCGGGTCGTTCCGCCCCGAGCGCCATGAGGTAAAGGGGGAGTTGGAGGCCTTTTTCTTTGCCGAGGGATCCGGATTGCGGGATCCCGCCGCTCTTGTAGTCGATGACGAACAGCCCCCGTCCGTCGGGGGTGGAGTCTACCCGGTCGATCCTGCCCTTGATGCGCACCCCGCCGGTGTCCACTCCGCGCCGCCCTCCGATCCACATCTCGGTCTCGGACGGCACCAGACTGCCGGCCGCGGCGATCTCCATGGTGAAGAGGTTGTGCATCATGCGCTTGACGCGGTATGCGGCAAGCCTGCGCTCGGCCGGAGCGCCGCAACACTCGTCGCTCTCCATCAGGCGATCGGCGCATCCGAAGGCAAAGCGTTCAGCCTCAGCTAGATTCTGAGGTGAAAGGGGCAGCATGCCCGCCGTTGCGAGTCGGGGGTAAACGTCGCTCAGCGCATCATGGAGTAGTTGGCCGACCAGCCGGTCGTCCAACTTGAAGTCGACCTCCTCGACCCCTATCGCACGCTGCGCGAACCAGGCGAACGGACAACCTGCATACGTCTCCAGAGCGGACGGACTGTAGCACTCGGCGGCGGCCAGCTCTTCCAGAACGTCCGGGTCGGTCAGACGGTCGGGGACACGCCCCCACGGCCGGACAGGGACAGGCGCGACGTAGCCACTGCAGACTTCTCTGCCGTATCCTCGCTCGGCCGCATGCGCTACTAGAGCCCGCAGGTAGTGACGCTTCGAGGGAGCCCTGTCGGGCGCAAAAACCTGGTCGGCCAGCGTGCGGCGATGACACGCGAGCTCGTCTGACCCCATGACCTTCACAGCTTCGGTCCAGAAGCGGGAAGGTTCGCACTCCGCCCCGTCCTCCTCGGCATCACGAGCACTCAGCACGACCACATGCAGCGCCCGGGACACCGCGCTCAGGAATAACGCAGCCTCTTCGTCCCTCTCAGGGACGAAGATCCCCTCACCCAACTCGTCGAGCCGCGCCTTCTGCATCGTGGTGAGGAGAGACGGGGTGTCCGGCCTACCGGGGAACTCGCCTTCCACCAGACCAAGGACGACGACGGCCTTGAACCTCCGGGCTCTAGCCCGCTGCACGCTCAGCACTTGGACCGCGTCGGCGTCATCAGCCCGCCCGCCCGGGACGGAAACCCGAGACAGCGCCTGTAATATCACCTGCGGTTCAAGCCGGTCGGGAAACCTCTTGACCGCGGCCAACGAAGTTCGGATGGCTCGAAAGGCCCGGGCGTCTTCTTCCATGTCCATGGAACCTACGCCGACGCTCCGTAGTCCTGCGATCAGCATGCGTCGAGCGAGACCCTCAGCCGCTTCGGCAGAGAACATGCCGCCGCGCGGCATCCTGCCGGCCCCCAGCTCTTCTGCCGGTGGCCTGCCGCCCGATCGTCCATCTGCCGGTGAGTCGCCGCCGGTCGGCTCTACCACCGGGCTCAGCCCGACGATCTCCCGCAAGCCTTCGAAGCAGGTCACGTCCATCCTCCGAGCCAGCAGGGCCAACGCAGCCGCTCCTCTTGCCGTCCCCCGCCGATACTGGATCTCGAGGTCGCTCGTCTCATCCGGTGATGATCCGCTGTAGGGGCTCCGCAGGTAGGCGAGCGCTCCGCCCGCCTCGTCGGATACCGCGCTCTGCAGAGCGTTGAGGAAGGCGAAGCCCAGACCGGTCTCGCCGAGGACGCACCGCTCGTCCATCTGATACGTGATACCGCACGAATCGAGGACGTGCGCCAGCAGGCGGCTCCACCGGCGCGTCTGCCTGACGACCACCGCGATGTCGCCGGGTCTCAGGCCCGACCGGATAAGCGCAGCCACATGCTCGGCCGCCGATTCGACCTCAGCACGGCGTCCCGCCGCGAGAAGGAAGCGCACTCCCTCGGTATCGGAGGATCTCGGGGGTGAATCTCCCGCAGGGTCTCCCGTCAAGAGATGTTGTTCCAGATATGCGAGCGCCGGAGATGAATAGGCCAGGGTCCGGGTGCCCAACTCCTCCACCTTCTCTGCCCTGCTTCTCCACCAAGACACCTCCGCGGGTGTAGCCAGGCTGATAGCTCGAGAGTCGTCGTAGTTGAGGGTCAGCACCACCTCCGTGCGTCGCGACAGCGCCTCGATGAGATGACGCTGGCCCGGCGTGAAGGAGGTGAAGCCGTACAACGCCACCGGCCTGGTCCAAGCACCGACGGCTTGGATGGCCTCCCGCACAGCTTCCGGCCGGGTGACCAGGCCGAGCCGGGTGCACATCTCCGTGTGACCGCCCAGGAGACGTCGCAGGTCATGGGCAAGCGAACGCGAATGACGATCCAGCGAAGCCCAGTGAGACAGGATCCGATCGAGCTCCTCGGGGGCCTTGCCACTCTCACCAAACTCCAGCATGAGAGCCGCGAGCGTCGTGTTCGTACCCGGCAGACAGGCGGCTCCCCCCAGCGCCTCCAGCGGCGCCTCCTCCAAAAGCCACGCCGTTATCAGCGAGAGGTCCAAGTCGCTTGCGTACGCGGGAGAGCGGCCCAAGACCAGCCGCACGAGATCATCGAAGGTCTGTGCCGCCGATCGGCCGACCACGCCTCCCGCGACCTTGGCCATCTCAACCGTGAGTTCCCGTGAATCGGGACCGGTAGGAGTGACGACTACGGGGTGGTCGGTCGCCCGCTGCTCCCACCACTCCAAGACATAGCCCATCTTTCCCGAGTTGGCCGGGCCCAACACCAAGGTGAGTCCTATGGGAGACGAAGTGCTCATGCGTTAGGCTATTGTAGAACCCGTGCCGGACAGATGGCGCCCGCGTGGACGGCGACGCCGACCGAACGGATGCCGACCGACGCCTCGCTTGTGCGCTAGTCTTAGTGCATGGGCCGCGACAAAGACAAGCTCATACGCCAGTTGTCTCTCATCTCGTTCCTCCTCAGCCGTCCGCGCCCGTTCACAGGGCGCGAGGTCCAGGAGTCGGTGGAGGGCTACGCCGAGATGAGTGACGAGACGTTCGCGCGTCGTTTCAGCGGAGACCGCTCAGATCTGGCCAAGATCGGCATCGTCATACGCGTACTGAGCGGCGCAGACGCCGCCGCATTGGCCGAGACACAACTCTACCATCTCCGAGAAGAGGACTTCCGTCTCCCCGGCGTGGAGTTCACCCCTGCGGAAACCCGCGCCCTCTGTCTGGCTCTGGCCGCTCTGGACGGCCGTTTCGCCTACGCCCGGCCTCTGCGACTGGCGTTGACCGCCATACTCCGCGGGCATCGGGACCCCATATGGGACGAGTTGGAGCGATTGCCGGTCGCTCTCGCCCCTGACGAAGACGCGTGGCGCGCCGGAAGACAACTGTCCCGGATGGAGGAGGCGCTGGCGAGAGGCAAGACGGTTTGTTTCTCCTATCCTTCCAGGAGCGGCGCGTCCGAAGAGCGTCGCTTCAACCCCTACAGCCTCTTCTTCATCCAAGGGCGCTGGTACGCGGTCGGCTACGACCACGAACGCGACGGCATCCGCACCTTCCGCCTGGGAAGAATACAGGGGACCGTGCGTTTCCTCACAGAGAAGACCCGGGATTTCTTTGTCCCGGCCGACTATGACCCCAACGAATACAGGGCCCGCCCACCCTGGTTGATCGGCCGGGTGGTGGGGAAGGCGTCGGTGCGCGTGGCCGACGACCTGGCTTGGTGGGTGAAGCGCCTTGAGCCGCATGTTGACTGGCTGGGCGACGACGACGATGGTTGCGCTCGGTTCGCCGTTCCCTACGCCGACGAGAATGTCCTTTTGTCGTGGGTGGTGGGATTGGGCGGTTGTGGAGAACTCCTGGAGCCGCGTGAGTTGCGCGAACGTCTTCGCGACCTGCTCCATCGTGTGTGCCGCGACCATGAGGGCGCGATCGAAGGAGCGGAAACCGCCGAACCTGTCACTGCAGCGGAGCAGCGCCTGCCGAAGGACAAAACCGCTCCTATAGCCCCCGAGCATCTGGCGAGAGCCATGTCCCTCCTCTATTACCTCCTCGACGAACGGCGCCCCGCTTTGATCACCTGGCAGGACTTCGAGACCGACCTGGGCATGATCCGAGAGGAGATCGAAACCGACCTTTCTCTGATCAACCTGGTCAACTTCGGTGGCGGCACCTACGCGCTGCGGGCGGAGGCGTACCTTGAAGGCGTGCGGGTGGAGCCGGACGTGATGGCCGATACCTTCTCGCGACCGGCCCGTCTCTCACCGGTGATGGCGCGGGCTCTCGGTCTGGCCCTGGACGTCCTGGGCGACGCCCTCGCCTTCGACGGGCTCGAGTCTCTGGCTTCAGTGCGGGAGAAGGTCCGAGCCCTTATCGGCGCCGACGGTGCCGAGAGCCCCGTCGTGGCGGAAGATGTGGTTTCGCCCGAGCCTGAGATCGTTGAAGTGATCAACCACGCCATCCGTGACAACCGGGTCATGGCCCTGGAGTACTTCACGACCGCCAGACAGGAGCTCAACGAGAGATTGGTCGAGCCATACCTGCTATTCCACTCCCCGGACGGCTGGTACCTGGAGGCATACTGTCTCAAGGCGGACGATCAGCGGACCTTCAAGCTGGAACGGATCCGGAGCGCCCGAGTCACCGAGGATCGTTTCATCCCGCGTTCCGAGGTGGATCTCACCCGCCGGCGCAGGGGACAGGCCTTCTCGCCCCTCGACGCGACCGCTTGGGCCACCGTGCGCTTCCGCCCTCATTGGCGCAGCTACCTTGAGGACCATCTGGTGCACTGCTCGGTGCGACCCGACGGAGACCTCGGGGTGCAGATGCCATACCTGGACGAACGTTGGATGGCTCAGGAGATCATCGGCTACCTCGGTGACGCGGTCCTGGAGCAACCGACTGCGACGCGTAGTCGGGTGGCGGAGCTGGCCCGCGTGCTCGCCTTGCGCTACGAAGGCGCCCGTCCGGATCCACGCACGGGCGGACCACCGGTCGACAGTCGATGAGGACTATGCTTCGCTGGACGGCCGATGCCGTCGCCTTCTATCTCGCCCTGTACCTGGTGGATTCGGTAGTCGGGGGCGGCTTCAAAATCGGAGCGGTGTGGGTAGCGGCGGTGTTGGCTGTGATCCTAGGCCTTCTTAACAGTCTCGTTCGGCCTCTCTATCGCCTGAAGACTAAGCCCGGCCTCGCCATCAGCGAAGCGATCGTCACGGTGCTTATCAACGTCCTCGTCATCCAGATCTTTATCTGGGCCGGAGCACCGCTGTCCGCGACCGGTGTCGTCTGGGTGTTCGCCATGGCCGCCTTCTTGACGGTGTTGGGCGGCGTGATCAACTGGCTGATCGGCTTCAATAAGAAGGAGACGCCCGCGTCGAGAGCCCGGGAGCAACGAGCCGCGAGGATGCAGCAGCCCGCCGCAAGGCGAGGAGCGGAGCAGGCTCCCGATGGGCGCGGTGCGAAAGCCAAACAGACCGTGGACTAGGGAGCCGTCGGCGCGAGTTGCTGGTCAACCACCGGCATCTCGTAGCCGCGCGACTGCACGAGCAGTCGGAAGTCGTGCGGACTACTGGCCATCAACTGAGCGTCGGCCAGATTGATGAGGCCCTGCTCGTACAAATCCAGGAGACTCTGGTCGAAGGTCTGCATGCCGTAGAAATCGCCTTCCGCCACGGCCTGCTTGATGTTGTGAGTCTGGGTCGGATCCAATATCAGGTCCCGGATGCGGCCCGTCATCACCATGGCTTCCACTGCCGGGACCCGGCCTGTGCCGTCCGATCTCACCAGCAGGCGTTGAGAGATGATGCCCCGCAGTGAGCCGGCCAACATTATCCGAACCTGCTTCTGCTGGTAGAGCGGGAAGAAGTCGATGATGCGGTTGATCGTCTCGCTCGCGTCGATGGTGTGTAGGGTGCTGAGCACGAAGTGGCCTGTCTGCGCAGCCGTAAGGGCCGTCCGGACCGTCTCCTGGTCGCGCATCTCACCAATGAAAATGATGTCGGGGTCCTGGCGAAGCACATACTTGAGAGCCGTGCCGTAGTTTTCGGTATCGAGGCCCACTTCACGCTGGTTGACTATGCACTTCTGATCGCGGTGCAGAATCTCGATGGGGTCCTCGACGGTGACGATGTGCCTGCGCAGGTGGCGGTTGATGTGGTCGATCATAGCCGCCAGCGTAGTGGTCTTGCCCGAGCCGGTGGTCCCCGTGACCAGGACCATGCCGCGCGGTTCAAGCGCCAGCTTCTGGACCACCTCCGGGAGATGCAGCGTGCTAAAGTCGGGAACCTGGGTCATGACCTGGCGCATGGCGATCGAGATCGTCCCGCGCTGCCGGTAGATGTTGATCCTATAGCGGCCTATCTGAGGGGCGCTGTAGGCGAAGTCGATCTCGTTGGTCTCGCTGAAACGCCGAATCTGCTTCTCGGACATCAGCGAAGCCGCATAGTCCTTTGTGTCGTCCGGAGAGCACGGCGGTTCATCGAGGCTCCTTAGCTCACCGTCGACCCTGATCATAGGAGGACTCCCCACCTTCACGTGTAGGTCGGAGGCTCCGGCCCTCGCCACCTGCGCCAGAAGCTCATCTATGCTCTTCATGCTTCTCTCCAGACACCAGTGCTGTTGTTCCCTACAGATGTTCCACACATCTTTTCGGAGAAAGTGGCCGGTGACTTGAGGATCCTAGAGGGGAACGGAAGCAGGGAGGTCGCTGTTAAAACGCGCCCTTCCAATAGGGCTTGATCTCTTCTACAGTCTCCCGGACGTCGGCTTCCTCGTCCACAGACGCCGTCCGGTCGAGCTCCGGCGCCTCACCCTGCATGCCCTTGAGGGTCGCAACGATCGAGGCCGCCATCATCTCAGGGATGTAGCCGCCTTCGAGAAAGACGATGGGCCCGGCGGCGCCCAGTTCCTCGCAGAGACCCACCAGATAGGCGGCCATCCACTGAAAGGCATCCTGCGAGAAGCACAGGCCGCCCAGGGGGTCGCCCTTCTGGGGATCGTATCCGGCGGACACCAACACCAACTGGGGTCTGAACGCCCTTGCCAACGGTCCTAGAAGCGTCTCGAACACCAAGCCTACCGCCCCGTCGCCCGCCCCGACCTGCAACGGCACGTTCACCGTGAAGCCCTCCCCGTCGCCGACACCGACCTCCCTCACCTTGCCCGTACCCGGGAAGTGACCGGCCAGGTGCGTGCTGAGATAGATCACGCGCGGGTCGTCGTAGAAAGCCGCCTGAGTACCGTTGCCGTGGTGCACATCCCAATCCACGATCAGAACGCGCTGCAAACCCCGTTCTTGAAGGGCATAAGCGGCTGCGACGGCGATGTTGTCGAAGAGGCAGAACCCCATCCCCCGCGCCCGGCAGGCGTGGTGTCCCGGAGGCCTCACGAGCAAGAAAGCTCTCTGACCGGTCGAGAGCGCCCTATCTACGGCCATCAGCCCCGCACCCGCGGCATGGACGGCCGCCTCATACGACTTGGGCGAGACCGCGGTGTCCCAATCCAGCCAGCCTCCATCTCCATAGGCCAACTCTCGGATCGAATCGATGTAGGCCTGCTCGTGCACGCGGGCTATAGCCGCCACCGGGGCGGGATCCGGTGTGATCCACTCCAAGTCTAAGCCACTCTGTTCAAGAACCTCCTTCGCGACCACCAGGCGTTGCTTACTCTCGGGATGGTCGCCGGTCTCGTGCTCTATGAACAGCGGGTGATAGTAGATCGCGATAGGCTCCATCGACGCTGCCCCTAGCGGATGATACGGCAGGCGCCGTGGTAGCTGTTGGTCCACACGTCATTGATGCGGACATTCTTGCCGGATCCGGCGGCGTGGATCATCTGTCCGCCGCCAATGTATATGCCCACATGGCTGATGGGAGTGTAGAAGAAGACGAGGTCTCCCGGCCGCAGTTCGCCGCGGGATATCTGCTGGCCACACCCATACTGGAGCCGGCTGGAGTGAGGCAGTTTGACACCGACCTTCTTGTAGACGTACATCACGAAGCCGGAACAGTCGAAGCCGCTGGGGCTTTCCCCGCCCCACACATACGGACAGCCCAGGTACTGCATGGCGATGGAGACCACTTCACTGCTGCTTGCCGATTCGGGCACAGAGACCTTGACGCTCTGGGTGGGATTCAGGGTCGTCGGCTTCTGCGTGGTCTTCGTTGTGGCCTTCGTGGTGGTCTTCGTTGTGGCCTGCTGAGCCGCCTTTTCAGCAGCCTTCCGTGTTGCTTCCTCCGCGGCCTTCTTACGAGCCTCCTCCGCACGGCGCCTGGCCTCTTCCGCCAGTCGGGCCTGCCGCGCGGCTTCTTCCGCCTTGAGCTTGGCTATCTGGGCTTCCTTGCCCTCGAGTGCCTTCTCGTTGGCGGCCAACTGCGCGGCCACCTTGCCTTTGGCAGCCTCCGCCTCGGCCGCGTAAACCTTCTCGTCCTCAAGTTGCTGAGCCAGCTCGGCTCTGCGGACGGTGACCTCCTGCTCATACAACCTGACCTGCTCCACGACCCTGGCGTCCTGCTCGGTGATGCGCTCCATCACATTCGCGAACTCCACGAGGTCGGCGAAGGAGGACGAACCCATGAGCGTGTCGAGGATGTCGAGGTCGCCGTGCTTGTAGATCTCGACCAGGCGCTCCATGAAGACCGCGGTCGCGATCTCCAAGTCCGCTTCGGCCTTGCTCAGACAGAGCTGCGTCTGCTGAGCGGCTTCTTTGGTCTCGGCCAGCTTCGCTTTGGCATAGTTGTAATCTTCTACCGCCGCATCCAACAGACGGCTCAGCTCATCGATGTGTTCTCGAAGCTCTTCGGCCTCGTTCTTGGCCTTGGTGATGGCGGCAGGTTCGGCCAGCGCGGCCTCGCCCACCACGAGCCCGACTACTGCGAAGACGGTGAAGATGAAGATGAGACGCCGCCCGATGCCGCCTGACTTGCCGGTTATGATCGGTGCCTCCCTGATCGGTTTCGGGTCCACAGCGATCTGAGGATCGGTCGCCGCGAAGTCGGACGCACTTTACCATCTTCCCGCTGGGGAGACCACCGCCGACGACGCGACAGCCGGAACGGCCCGCTGCCGGGCCGGCGCCGGAGGGACCTTCTACCGGCCCTAGAGTCGTGCCAGATAGGCTTCGACGCCGTGCAGGATGGCCGTAGCCTCCTGGGCGATCACTTCCGGGTCGGCCAGCGCCGGGCCCTCGCCCCGATGGCTCATGTAGCCCGGTTCGACCATGACCGCCAAGGGCTTGACCTCACGCAGGCACGAATAATTCCGACCGTGCTTGTGCAGGTCGACCCTGCCGAGTTCCCGGCTCAGCGCATCCACGATATAACCGGCCAGGCGTTTGCCCCCACTCGACCGGTAGACGGAGTTCGCGAAGAAGTAGGTCGCCGCACCCTGGGCCGTTGGATTGGGACTGGAGCTGTGGTGCAAAGCTATGTGGACGTCGGGCGCCCAGGCGTTCGCCGACTCCGTCCTCTCATAGAGAGATATAGAGACGTCTTTGTCACGCACAAGATAGGTCTCAGCCCCCCGGCTCTCGAGGAGTTGGGCCAAGTGCCGGCCGAGAGCAAGATTGACATCCTTCTCGCGCAGCCCGCCTAGACCCACGCAACCGTGCTCGGTCCCACCGTGAGCGGGGTCGATGCTTACCCGCAGCTCAAAGAGCGACCGTTTGCCGACGTAGCCGTTCATGCGGTCGGGGCTGCTGACGATGAATTCGTGGGTGCTGTCTTTGTGGAGGCGCCGCAACCGATCAAGGGTGGTCTCCCCCACGATGCCATCGACGTTCAATCCTGCGTTGCGCTGGAACTCGGTAACCGCCACCTCCAACGCAGGTGAGAAGATGCCGTCCACAGGCCCGCAATCGAAACCGAACTCATCAAGCCGGCGCTGCAGAGATAGGACGTCGTCACCGCGCATAGAGGGGACACGCAGGTATAAGAGACGATCGCCCAACTGGTAACCGGCCTCGACGAGTTCGGTCCAGGTGTTGTCCTCCACCACGCCGTCGGAGAACAGCAGACGCTGTTGCTGAAAGGCTCGGATGGCCATCTCGGTGTGAGGACCGAAGAAGCCGTCGGCGCCCTCCCGCCCGAGAAAATAGCCCAGGGCGGCCAACCGCGTCTGGATGTCCACCACCTGTTTGCCTATGTCTCCTTTGCCGACCGGGCGCATTTTCCCATTATACTCATAGGCATGGTTCACATGGACGCACCCCGGCGCAGGCGCTCCGGCAACCGCAGATGGGCCATCGCGGCAGGACTTCTGTGGCTCATAACGATCGCCCTCGCCGCCTTCTACATGTGGGACGTCCACACCGACACGTCGGCGGCCGCGTCGCAGACCCCCGCGTCGGAGACGTCCATGCCGAGCACCGCCGTTCTCGACGGCGGGCGGCGGCCGGCCGCTGCAGCACCCTCCGCATCGGCCACCTCGCCGACCACGATCGGCATTCCCACGACCACCGAGGCCCCCACCACCACGGCTTCCACCACCACGACGACGACCGAGCCCCCCAGCCTATTCGTGGCGGCGGGGGGCGACGTCCTTGCAGACAGGAAGGTGGGCGTCTTCATGGACGAGAACGGCGGCGAGGCGGTCTTCACCCACGTAAGACCTCTGCTCGAGACCGCGCACCTCACCTTCGTCAACCTAGAGGGCCCCCTCTCCGACAAGGGCACCCGCGCCGCGTGGAAGGAGTACACCTTCCGCGGCCGTCCCGCGATGATCGACGGCCTGGTCTCGGCCGGCATCGACGTGGTGAGCTTGGCAAACAACCATTCGAACGACTATGGGACTGCAGCCCTGCTCGACACTATCGCCCGTCTTGACGAGGCCGGGGTGCACCATGCCGGGGCGGGGGGCNNCCCCCGCCATCCTCCTCACACCCGCCGGCACGGTAGCCGTGCTCGCCTTCACAGATATCATCCCCGGCGGCTTCGCCGCAGGGTCCGACACGCCCGGCGTGAATGCCACCACTCCGAACCGCAAGAAGCTACTGGCGGACATAGCCGCAGCGGACAAGAGGGCCGACTATGTGATCGTGAGCTTCCATTGGGGTACGGAGTACGAATCTCGGGCCAACCGAGAGCAGCGCCGGCTGGCCCACCAGGTGATCGACGCAGGAGCCGATCTCGTCATCGGCCATCACCCTCACGTGATCCAGGGTCTAGAACTCTACCGCGATCGGTTGATCGCCTACAGCTTGGGTGACTTCGTGTGGGACCACTACTCGGTGGAGACGGGTGAGACTTTCGTCCTCCAGGTCACGGCGCCGCGCGCCGGCCCGCCCTCGGCAATGATGGCGCCGGTGTATCTGGACGAATCCACCGGGGTCCCGGAGCCGGTGACCGGCAAGCACGCCGCCTCTATCCTGTCCCGGCTGGCCCGTCTGAGCTCCGACCTCGGGGTGGAGCTCATGGTCTCGGGCGACCGCGCATTCTTCAACACGACCGAACATACCGAGTAAGAAGACCACCGACCGATGGATTACCAAACAGCAGGGCTACGGAGTGGCCCCATGCCTCTTCACCTGAAGCATCACCTTGAAAGTGCCGCCTAGACCCTCATAGTCGAGCAATTGCTCAAGCACGGTCGCTCGTTGATCAGCCTCAAGCGCATACTCGGTGGCCTGAGCCGCCTGCTCGTGCAGGACCGCCAGTCTTTGCGCCCCATGGTCGGCTCTCAGTACATCCGCCAAGGTGATGAAGAAGACCGTCTCCAGCCCCGCCCTCCGGCCATGAGCATCCAGCGCCCGGAAGTCCACGTCGGCGGTGAGGTCCTGCCGGCCGACGTGCGAGTAGAGATCGTCCACCCGCTGGTGTTTGAAGTAGCCACGCAGGCTGCGGCTGTACGGTTCCCTCGTCCCCGCGCCCGGCATTGTCGCACGCCTGGCTCCTGGAGCGATGTGCCAGTCACCGTAATCCACGATGAGAAGGGCCACGTCGGCGTCGTCTGCAGCCACCCGGTCCAACAGAGAACGCGCCGCCGGCCTCAGCTCGATGATGCCGTCGCCGCTGAGTGCCCTAAGCTCCGCCGGCTGAGTGGTTCCAAAGGCCGCCTCTAGTTCCTCGCCCGCCTCCGGCGACAGCGCGGCCCAAACCTCTCTTGCTTTCTCTCCGTCGAGCTCGACCCAAGCCTCGAGTGGTTCTTCCCCTCCAACATCCACCACATGCACAGGCAGCGCGTCCAGGAACTCGTTCCCGAAGACAACGCCCCCCTCCATGGTCGCTAACGCCTGGTCGACATCCGCCGTCCAGCCTATCCGCCAGCCCCGCTCCTCGGCGCCCGAAAGAGCCTGCTCCTGCCTATCCCTTAGGTGAGCGCCCGTTTCCACGATCTTGTACTCCAAGCGGTCACGGAACATGGGACGTTCGACATCCCATCTCTCCAGCAAGGCGCCCGCGAGGTCGCCCTCTCCGGCGCCCAGCTCCACCAGCGCCACGCGGCCGGTCTCCGTCTCCCGGATGGCCGCCTCCGCCAAGTCTCCGAGCAGCCTAGCCATGCTGTGACGGAACTCAGGCGAGAGACCGGGCGCCGTGCTGAAATCGCCGCGCGCGCCGATGCGTATCTCTCTCCGACTATAGTAACCGTCGACAGGATGGGTCAGAGCGAGTTGCATGAAACGAGCGAACGTGACGCGGCCTCCCGCGGCCAGGATCTCCTTCGCGATGCCTGCCGGGACGCTCACCGCTTCACCCGCGGATAAGCACTGTCCATCAACATCTCAGATCCCTCCCCTTTTTCTGCAGGTAGGCGCCGTAGTCCGCCATCTTGCCTAGAATCCTCACGCCACGAAGCGGCGATGGCAGGACGAACGACGCATAGCGTCCGCCCGCCGAGAATATAGCCTGGGTCATGGGCCTCTGCGAGATGTTCACCACCGGTTTGCAATAGTGGTCCATGAGCGCAGCGTTCTGGTGGATGAACGAGAACTCGCGCTCGCTCAGCGCCAGCTCCACCTTCTCGAAATCGGGGCAGGCGTCACTCTCGGTCTCGCCCCCCACGCCGTCCTTCGCCCTGTCGCCGTCCTCTCCCGTGACGCGGCCCTCGATCCTGCCGCGGCCGGCCTTGAGGGCCTCGATCTCGTCGATGGCTCTATGGCTCTCGCTCATGGAACCCACCACGCCCATGACGATGACGGCGTCGATCTGGTCACTCGCGACCAGTATCTCCACCACCTCTTCCGGCACGCCCGGGACCACGGTGGCGACCATGTCCACCGGGTTGGAACGGCTCCAGAACGGAGGGAGGATCCTATCCAGGCTCTCGAGAACCTCCGGCGACAGCTCAGCGAGCCGCAGCCCGCAGCGGGCTATCTCGTCCGAGACGAGCACACCCCAGCCGCCGCCCAGAGTCGCCACCGCCACCCTCCTGCCCGCGGGCAGCGGCATATAGGAGAGCGCGAAGGTGAGATCCATGAACTCGTCGGGGTCGGTGACCACTATCAGTCCCGATTGACGCGCCGCCGCTTCGAAGACGGCGGTCGAGGAAGTGAGCGCCCCCGTGTGAGACGCAGCCGCCTTCTTGCCGTAATCGCTCATGCCGCCGCGCAACACGACCACCGGCTTGTCCGGCGTCGTCTCTCTCGCCACTTCCAGCAGCCGACGACCGTCGTCGAAGCCCTCCATATAGGCGACTATGGTGTTGGTCTGGGGATCGCTGTGCAGGTAGTTGATGAAGTCCACGGCGTCGATCATGGCCTCGTTGCCCACGCCGATGAACTTGCCCACCCCACCCTTCCGCTTGTCGGCGGAAACGAGGAGTTGCAGACCCAGGTTACCCGATTGAGACACCATGCTGGCCCCTCCGGGGTCGGGCCGCACCAGCATGAACCCGGTGCCGTACACCTTCTGGTGAGCGGAGATCACTCCCATGCAGTTGGGACCCACCAGGGCCATGTCGTACTTTTCGGCTATGGCGACCATCTCGTCCTCCAGGGCCTTCCCCTCGGGACCGACCTCGGAGAATCCTGCCGACACCACCACCACCGCCTCGACTCCTTTGCGGCCGCACTCTTCCATCACTCCGTTCACGAGCGCGGCCGGCACTGCGATGACCACGAGGTCGGGGGTCTCAGGGAGATCGGTGATGCTGGGGTACACAGGGAGACCTAGGATCTCCCCTCCTCTCGGATTCACCAGATAGATGGGTCCTGGATACCCGCCCAGGATCAGGTTGGCGGTGATCATGCCGCCCCACTTGCCCGTATCGGCCGAAGCACCCACCACGGCCACATCGCCGGGAGCGACGAGACTGTTCAGTCGCGACATGTCGGCCGGCGGCCGCGTGGATACGGGCACAGGCTCACCCACGGCGATCAAAGCGTCCACAGCCACAGGCGTCTCGCCGTCGATGAGGAGTGGATTGACATCTATCTCCCGGATCTCGGGATGGTCCTCGGCCATCTGCCCCACGGCCATGATGATCCTGGCGAGCGCGGTCCGGTCGACCGCCGGCTCTCCGCGGAAGGAGTCCAGGAGCACCTTGGCATCGATCTCATCCATGAGTTCGCATGCGTCATCCTCGGAGACGGGCGCGACGGCGAAGGCCACGTCTTTGAGCGCCTCGGTGAAGATGCCGCCCAAGCCGAACATGACCACCGGACCGAAGAGTAGATCGCGGACCAGGCCCACCACGAACTCTCGCTTGCCTTGGACCATGTGCTCCACCAGCACCCCGTCGAGCGCCGCCCCGGCGGTCGCGGCCCGAGACTCCAGCGTCCGGTATGCCTCGCGGACCTCGGTCTCGTCGCTGATGCGGAGCAGCACCAGCCCTGCGTCCGTCTTGTGTTGGATGGTGGGAGTGACACCCTTCATCACCACCGGGAAGCCGATCTTGACGGCCAGCTTCACAGCGGCATCGACCGAAGTCACGGTGCCGCCCTTGGGGACCTCGATACCGTAAGCGGCGAAGAACTGCTTGCCGACATCCTCGTCCATAACCTCGGCGCCACTCGCAAGTGCCTGCTCTATGAAAGCGCGTCCCGGGCGCGCGGTGGTTCTCTCTCCGGGGCCAGCCATAGCCGTTCTGCCTCCCGTTCTGATTGATGAGACTCCAGTATCCCCGATGGGGACCGATTAGGGAACGGACTAGATGTTCTTGCCGGACCGCCGCGCATCTCGTTCCGCGGAATCAACCGTGCAGCCGCCCAAACATGCCTCTTCGCACTCGAACTCGCACGGTTCGACGTGTATGTTGACCCGGCTCTCGGCCAGACGCTCCTTGATGGCCGCGACGATATCGTCGTTCAGGGTGTGTGCGGCTCCGACCGACATGTGTTCGTCCACGACCAGATGGAACTCGATGAAACGGTTCGGCCCCGCCTTGCGGGTACGCAGGTGGTGGAAGCTGCGCACCTGAGGCCAGCCGTCGTGGATGAACTGCTTGATCCAAGCCACGTCCTCGTCGGGCAGGCTCACATCCATGAGGTCGCGCCCCGACTCGCGGGCGAGGTCCCAGGCCGCCTTCAGGATCAAGAGCGCCACCAGGATGGCCACCACCGGATCGAGCCAGCGCAGATCGACACCAGGCGAGATCATCCCTACTACCCAGATGACCAGCAGCCCCACCATGACTCCGGTGGACGTGTATACGTCGGTGCGGAGATGCCAGGCGTCGGCCTTCAAGGCCACCGAATCGGTCTCTTTGCTCACCTTGAATAAGTGTCCCGACACGAAGAGGTTGACCAAGGCCGAGACGAGCATGACTCCCACGCCCCAGAAGGGCATGCTTATCTCCTGCGGGTCGATGAGTTTGCGTATCGCCTCGTAAATGATCCAGGCCGCGGCTGCGAAGATGAGCAGAGCCTCGATGGTCCCTGAGATGTTCTCAACCTTGCCGTGGCCGAATGGATGCCGTTCATCCGCCTCTCGGCCGGAGGCGCGGACGGCAAACAGAGCAATCAACGCGGCCACCAGGTCCACGCCGGAATGGATGGCCTCGGAAAGGACGGCGACCGACCCGATCAAGAGGCCCGCCACCACTTTGAGGATGATAAGCAGGGAGTTGGAAGCCACCGAGAGGATGGCGGCGGCGGTCTTCTTGTCGACTACGACCGGCATCAGGAAACCTCCACATGCACAAGAAGCCCTGCGGGAACTGATTCGTCCCGCAGGGCTCACATACCTGCCGCCCTACCGCTCGCAAGGCCCGGCTACACCTTGTCGTGCGCCCAGGAGGCCGCGGCGGTGCTGTCTGATCGAACAGCAGTAAGCGTCAGAAGATGGCGACCTCTAGAACTCGACCGTCCGTGAAGGAGCGGTGAAGGACGAGAAGGTGGCTGTAGCGTCCTTCAGGTAAAGCACCTGGCAATTACCATCGGTCGCTGAATATCTGTCCTTGAGTTGGGGATAAGCGTCGAGCATACTCTCCAAGGCCTCGACTCGAGGGTCATCGACCACCGTCGCTGCCACCCGGATCCATTCGTCGCCGTCGAAAGCGCAGATCTCGACTCTCGGGTTGGCCGTCATCTGCTTGGAGACGTCCTTGACCTTGCCCGTCTGGATGTACAGCTTGCCCTCGAAGAGATGGATGGTACCGAAGGCGCGCACCCGCGGCTGACCGCCCTCCACAGTCGCCAGGTAGTATGCGCCGCACTTCTTCAAAAAGTCGTGAACTTCCTGCATAGTCCCTTCCTCCGTTGTCATCGGCTTCAGCGCACTATGGTACTTGCGGGCGGCGGACGAATCAAACACGAGGTGTGTTCGGGCGCACGCGGACGAATGGTGGAGGCGGGGGGAATCGAACCCCCGTCCGAAACCCGTCTGGCCCAGGTCTCTACGAGCGTAGCCCCTACTACAAATCTCGCCTCGCGCCCCCGTAGGAGCTGGGTGCGTCCGACCAACCACCTAAGATGTCCCCCCGACGCCGGCGGCCCTCGCCGGGAGTAAGCCCGCCTGGTTTATGCCGCGACCCTCCACGACGGGCCGAGGAGGCGCGACAGGCGCTTAAGTCTTGTTCAGACTAAGCGGCCAGAGCCAATTCGGAATCGGCAATTGTTGTTTTCCAGCCTGTTTAACGAGAACTGCTGGAATCTCGGCTCGCTACCCAAACTCAGACATGAGCCCCGTCGAAACCATGTCGCCCCCACGAGACCCAGGCGCCCGGCTTCCGATGGCCGCGCTGACTGAGTATATGGATTATACCCGATAGCGAAGACGAGAACGCCGGCAGACACGAAGTGCTCCTCCTTCATGCCACACCTCGCTCCCTTTGAGTCCGAGCTTATGGTTGTGGGCGCATTGTGCTCATACCATGAAGGCCGATGTGATCAGACCTACGTACCAGGTCGGAGACAGGTATCAGGTCGGAGACGTCGCGCCGGAGATGCCCGCGCGCGGAGGTGGGCGAGCCGCGGACAGTACACCGCTCGCGGAAGCGTCTCCCCACTTGGGAGACTTCCCCTTGTCGGACGGCGCAGGTCCTAGTAGCAGGTCCACCCGCCGTCGACCACCACCGCCTGCCCGTTGATGTAAGACGAGCCGTCCGAGGCGAGGAAGACGGCCACGTCGGCGATCTCCTCCGACTCGCCCGGGCGCTCCACCAGGCTCATGCCCTTCTCCGCGATGGCCTTGCCGCTCTCATTGAGCCGGTCCAAGAATTCCTGGCTCTCGAACTCCTTCTTGATCGATCCCGGGCAGATCGCGTTGCAGCGTATGTTCTTGTTCGCATACATATAGGCGGTGTTCTTGGTGAGTCCGATGAGGCCGTGCTTGGAGGCCGTGTAGGCTGCGCCCGCTCTGCAGCCGAAAAGGCCGGCCACCGAGGCGATGTTGATGATCACGCCTCCGCCCAGACCCTCGAACTCCTTTATGACCCGTCGCATGGCGTACGCGGGTGCGCCGAGATTCAGGATCATGACCTTCTCGAACTTCTCGTCGTCGAACTCGCCCACGGGACTGTAGTCGTCCATGATGCCGGCGTTGTTGACGAGCACGTCGACCCTCCCGAACCGCTCCACGGCCTCATCGATCATGAGCACGATGTGCTCCTTGTTGGTCATATCTCCCACGAAGGGCACGATCTCCCCACCGTGACGGGCGGCATACTCCGCGAGCTCATCCAGCCGCTTGCGACCCATGGCGACCGCGAGCACGCTGGCGCCTTCGCGAGAGAACATGTCGCAGATGGCCCTCCCCAGCTTCGAGCCGGCGCCTGTTACCACCACAACCTTGTTCTTGAGCCTCATTCTTCTGCTCCCCTATTCGCCGAAAAGCCACTTGGTCCGGATGGCCTGTGTCATGTTGTAGATGTCGAGGGTCTTGTAGAAGGCGTCCATGTTCTTGATGGTCGCTCCCAGAGGGACATCACAGCCCGTCGACAGCACGAAATTCCTGTACTTGCTCATCTGCTCCAGCAGTTCCAGGGTCCGGCTCTTGACGTCGAACGCTTCGCCCATCTTCATGACCTTGAGAGGATCGACATTGCCGAAGCCGAGCACTTCCGCGGGAAGCTGCGGCATGACCTGACTCATATTGACCACGTTGCCGAAATGGAGTCCCCTCGCCCCCGTGAAAAGCATGGAGGTGACCTGCCCGGAGGCGTTGCCGCAGTTGTGCAGGATCACCACAAACGACTCGTCCTGCGTGGCATCCACCATCCTCTTGATGTAATCGGAGGAGAACGTCTGGCAGAAGGCCGGCGAGATCAGTCCGGCGGCAGGCTCCGCGATGAGCAGACCGTTGGCGCCGGCCTCTTTGAAGGCGCGGGCGTAGGAGACGAGGAACTCTGTGGCCTTCTCCAGGAGGACGTGTACGAGGTCGGGATCGCGCCTGGTGGCCGACATGAGCTCACTCATCTCCATAAGCCTGCAGGAAAGCGAGAACGGGCCGATGATGCCGCCCAACACAGGACGGTCATGGATCCGGCCGGCCGCCAGGCGGGCGGCTCTTAGATACTCCCAGGTCCGGCCTGCCCCCACACGGGGCGCCGTCAGAGCCTCGATGCTCGCCAGATCGGTGACGACTGCGGAGCGGATATTGGGCGGTTCCTTCTCCGGGAACTCCACCCGGCAGCCGAACGCTTCGGCCTCGACGGAAAGGTCCATCTGGGTGAGCGCCGCTATCGCGGGATACTTGCTCGCCAAGGCGACGATGCAGTCCGCCTGCGCCTGACCGTCAACGTACACCATGCCGGGCGGCTTCCCGATGAGCTCCATCCCCACGGAGGTCGTGATGGGCATAGCCTGTCTGGAGTCGGAACCAAGGACCCTCTGCAACCACTCAGTCGTGTTGAACTCCATGCGGGACCCCGACCTTTCTATTCGTCCCGGTCGCCACGCCGGAAGGCCCGCTCCATGTCACGCGCAGCCTCCCTCTTTGCAAGCGTCTGACGTTTGTCGTAGAGGGCTTTACCCTTGGCGAGCCCGATCTCAACCTTAGCCCTGCCGTCCTTGAAGTACATCTTAGTGGGCACCAGAGTGTAGCCGGCCACCTGCACCTTGCCGAAAAGACGGCGCAGTTCGCGGCCATGCACCAGCAGCTTGCGTTTACGCAGGGGGTCGTGGTTGAAGATATTGCCCTGCTCATAGGGGCTGATGTGCATCCCGATAAGCCAGAGTTCGCCCTTCTCGACGGCCGCGTAGGAGTCCCGCAGGTTGACCCGCCCCGCCCGCAGCGACTTGACCTCGGTGCCGGTGAGGACGATACCCGCCTCCAGTGTCTCCTCGATGAAGTAGTCGTGGAAGGCCTTCTTATTCTGTGCGATGGGCTTGATGCCGGTGGGCTTCATGGTGCGAGGAGTATATCCGAAGGACGCCCTGGTCATGGAGGCGAGGGCGCTACGGGCACCTGCATGGTGGAACCAGGCGCTGCACCCGACAAGGTTCTTCGACCGGTCGACGTGGACTGCCCCTTTGCAGCAAGTCTCTGTCAGAACGGCGTCTCACCACACGATCCTTCTAGCGCCGCCCACGTCCTCGGCTCTGCGGCGGCCGAGCGGCGCGGGGAGCCCGAGTCCGAGTGGTCTTTGTCTTCCCCGACGCGACATGACGTCCTCGAGAGCCGCCGCGATCGCCGGCGACACGGCGCCGCCCCGGCGAAGTGCCCGGGTCGTCGACCGACCCCGGCGCGACCGCTCCGGCAGCATAGTCATGGCCGTCGTCGCCGTCGAGATCGCCGGCCGGCGCCAGATCCACCCTCCCTCGCGCCTCATCGATCGCCAGGACCCGTACCGGCAACAGGTCGGCGACCTTGTAGGCGCGCGCCGAACGTCTACCGACGAGCGCCGTCTCCAGGTCGTTCAACTCGTAGTAGTCGTCCGGTAATCGGCTCACGGACAGATAGCCCTCGAACAAGCGCTCGAAGAGGACGAACATGCCGCGGCGGGTCAAGCTGAGGATCTGTCCTTCGAAGACGTCTTCCTGCCGGCCGTCTTCGTCAAGACGGCGGCGAAGCAGATGCGCGAGCACGATGTCGTCAGCCTTCAGTTCGACCTTGGCGGCCTCCCGCTCCGTGGCAGAGCAGTGCTCGGCCCAATCCGCCAGCGTGGTCGTAGTGGGCGCCGGACCCAGTCCCAGTGCGGCCAGCAGTCCCCGATGAACCAGCAGGTCGGGGTAGCGGCGGATGGGCGACGTGAAGTGGCAATAGGTCTGCGATGCAAGCCCGAAATGTCCGATGTTGACGGTCTGATAGACGGCCCGCGATTGAGCCCGAAGCACCTGTTGCACCAACGCCGCCTTGCCCCGGCCGGGCGGTGTATACCGGTCGACCCAAGCGGCCGTCTCCCGCGTGACCCGGCGGATCTCCTGCGGCGTTGCGGCCGGAGCATCGTAGTCCGGCGTAGGAAGTCCGAGGCTGGAGAGGACGTCGAACAGGCGGTCCAGATTGAAAGGGTCGGGCAGGTCGTGCACTCGGTACACGGTGGGAACGCGCTCCTTCTCCAGGAAAGAGGCCACTTGCTCATTGGCCAGCACCATGAAGTTCTCGATGAACCAATGGCTCTCGAGCTCCTCGCTGGGATCGGCTCCGACGACGCGGCCCTCCCCGTCCCACTCGAACTCCGGTTCGGTGGATTCGATACGCAGGCTGCCGCGCTGGTATCGGAGTCCGCGCAGAGTCTGTGCCAGCCTCCTTCCCATATCGAGCGGCTGTTCCAGATCCGGGTCGACCGGCTCCTTCACCCGGAACATACGTTCCACCTGCTCATAATCCATGCGCTTATCGCTGCGGATGAGAGAGCGATAGAAGCGACTCCCCAGCACCTCCCCCGTGTCGTCCACCTCCATCTCCACCGTGACCGCTTTCCGGTCCTCACCCGGACGAAGTGAGCACACACCCGATGACAACTGGGGTGGCAGCATCGGCTCCACACCGGTGGCCACGTACACCGAGTTGCCGCGCCTGAGGGCCTCCTTGTCGAGGGCGGTCCTCTCCGCCACGAAGTAGGAGACGTCGGCGATGTGGACGTAGACGGTGGTCGTGCCTCGAGGGGTCCGCTCGAACGAGAGTGCGTCGTCGAAATCCCGGGCCGTCACCGGATCGATGGTGAAGGTATAGAGATCCCGAAGATCGACGCGGTAAGAGTCCGTCTCCGACTCTGCCTCGGCCGCCGTCGCCGCTTCTGCCAAGACCTTGGGGGTGAAACCCCGCTTGACTAGATGATCGACGAGCAGCGCGTCTAGAACGTCCTCGAGCGAGTTGCTCTTGCCGAGAGAACGGATGATCTTGGCCTTGAAACCATACGAGAAGGTGAACAGCACCAGGTCGCCCGGTTGTGGCCGGATCGGACTCCGTTCCACGGGCAACGCCGGACCGGGCTGGAACAGCGGTTCGACCTCCAAGCTCTTACCCCGACGGACTATGACTCCCGCGATGCTGGCCGACCGCCCGGTGGGATCGCCGGCGGGGATGAGGCCGGCGCGCGCGAGCTGGGCTCGGCGCTTGTCCGAACGACTGCGCCCCGGAGTGTGCCGCGCCATCGTCACTACCCCCGGGAGACCCGCGCCGAGGGGCGCCCGGCCCGCCTGCGTTTAGACGTGGCAGGCAGGAGCTCCAGGCTGACCCATTCAGCCTCGTAGAGGCGGCGGCCGGGAGCAAAACCACGATCTCCGGCGACCTCCAGCAGCCTGCATTCTTGATTCCCGGCCAGAATGCCGGACACCACCAGCCTACGCGGCGGCTCGGGTGCGACGGCCTCGTCGAGGGCGTCGGCTCCGGCGTCGGCTCCGGCGTCGGCTCCGGTGACGACGGCTCGGTCGGCAACGTCTTCTACGCCGCCCGGTGAGCCCACGTTCGCCGCCTTTGCGGCGCTCGAAGCGCTTCTGTCGCCGCTCAACCTGCACATCAACGCGACCACCGGCTCCAACGTCATATTGGCAAGCACGGTAGCTCCGGCGAACCAGCCGGCGGGCGCCGCGGCCAGATCCGTCTCGTGGATCCTCACGACCCCCTGCACCCCGTTGCCCTCCACGTTCTCACGGGCCGATAGGAGCGCCAGCGGGTCGTTGTCGAAGGCCTCGACGGGACCCCAGCCGAGCTTCGCAGCCGCGATGGCCAGGATGCCCGAACCGGTACCCGCGTCGATCACCGGGCCCCGCGGCTTCTCGAGTTGCAGCAGCTGAAGAACACCCCTGGTGGTGGGATGCAGTCCGGTGCCGAAACCGAGGCCCGGGTTGATGGCCACGTCCGCCGCCGGCCCACCCTCCTCGGCGTGCGGCGCACCGCCCGCGACCGGCGGCTCCCACGGCGGACGGATGCGCACACTTCCGACCTCGACAGGTCGGAAGTGATCTCTCCATCCTTCTACCCAGTCCCGCGGCACTTCCCGGATCTCCACCGCCACATCCGCCGGAACGACCAATCCGACGGGGAGAGCCGCCAACACGTCATCCGACTCAGGCGAGGCGCCCTGCGCCGGATAGAAGACCAGAGTCACAAGTCTCGCACCGTCGCCCCGCGCGATCGCCGCCGCATCCGTCCCGGACGGCGCGTCCGCGCTCCCGCACTCCGTATCCGGCCGGGGCGCCCCGCCGGGCGCACGGCCGACGGCCGCGACGCCGCCCGCGGCCGACCCGCCCTCCACTTCGAACGGCCCGAATAGATCCATCAGCACGGCCCCGGCCACCTCGGAGACGCTCTCCGGAAGGGTTACGCAAAGGGCGCGATCCACGCCGCTCAGGGCACACCTTCCCCGCTCGGATGTTCCCCGTGCAGGCGCGCGCGGGATCCGTCAAGCCCCTGAGCCACCGATGAGGGGGTGCCGGCCCGGCCGCCGACCGTCTCCGCGTTGGCCCTGAAGTAGTCCACGGAGACGACGTGTTCCGGCCGAACCTGGAGTGAAGCCAAGATAGTCTGAAAGGCCGGCGGGTCAGGCTTGAACAGTAGAGTTGATGTCCGCGTCACTCTACCGGGCCCGTCAGCTGCTGAACCAATTGCGCAACTTGTGCAGGACTCCTTCGTCGCGGTCGCCATAGTGCTCGGTCCCGCAGGCCTCCTCGAACTCTTGGAGTATTCTCCGCTGGTTGTCGTCCAGGTCACGCGGCACGAGCACCCGGATGAGGATCTCCTGATCGCCGCGGCCGCGGCCGTGCAGGTTGGGCACCCCCTTGCCACGGAGCACTTTGATCTCCCCCGGCTGGGTGCCGGGCTCGAAGGTCACCTCCTCGTCGCCGTCCAAGGTAGGGATGGTGAGGGTGACGCCCACCGCCGCCTGTATCATAGTGAGATCCGCTCCGTAGAGGATGTCATCACCGCGGCGCTCGAACAGCTCGTGCGGAGTCACCCTGACGTGCACGTACAGGTCGCCGGCGTGTGCTCCCCGCTCGCCAGCGCCGCCGCGTCCCGGCACCCGGATGCGTTGCCCGGCGTCGATGCCGGCCGGTATCTGCACCGTGACCTTGCGTTCCGCGTGCACCCGGCCTTCACCCCGGCATTCTTCGCAGGGCGATTCGACGATCTGTCCGGTCGCCCCACAGCGCGGACACGGACCGGTCTGCACGAACTGTCCCAGGATGGTGCGGCGCACAGTACGTACCCGGCCCACGCCCCCGCATTCGGGGCAGGTCTTGAGCGACGAGGGGTCGGCCGCCCCCAGACCTCCACAGCCGGTGCAGACCCCGTAGGCCCCAAAGGTGATCTCCCTCTCTACCCCGAAGGCGGCTTCTTCCAGGGTCAGCTCCACCTCGACAGCCAGGTCCTGCCCCGGGGCCGGGCCGGCCGGACGAGCCCTCCCGAAAGGCCCTCCGTCGAACGCGCCGCCGCCGAACGCTCCTCCGCCGAACAGATTCTCAAAGAGGTCGCCGAATCCCGAGAAACCGTCGAAGCCGAAGCCGCCGGCGCCGGCGGCGCCGCGGCGGAGTCCGTCGTGCCCGTAGGCATCGTAGACGCTGCGCTTCTCTTGGTCGGAGAGCACCTCGTATGCTTCGGTGGCCTCCTTGAACTTCTCTTCGCACCCGGGATCGTTGCAGTTGACGTCGGGATGCAGCTCCCGGGCGAGTTTGCGATAGGCCTTCTTGATCTGTTGGACATCGGCGTCGCGAGAGACCCCGAGCACCTCATAGTAATCGCGTTTCATCAGCGTAGATCGATCCCCGTCAGTGATTGGTTGATGTGCGAGCGCTACTCGTAGCGCTCCCCGACCATGTCGGATAGTAACATCGCGGTCTCCCGTACTGTGGCGATGGCCGTCTCGTAATCCATGCGCGTCGGGCCCACCAGACTGACGGTCCCCAAGCTGCGCTGGGGCAGACCATAGCCGGCGGCCACCACCGAGAACGGCTGCAGAGCCGACGCTTCGTGCTCGCTGCCTATCCTCACCACCACGGCGCCCGTGTCGAGCGCAGCCCTGAGGACATGGAGCAGGACGAACCTCTCTTCCAGAAGAGAGAGTAGATCGCGCAGCGACGACACGTCCTGCAGCCGGGACTCGCCCAACAACCGAGACGCCCCACCCACGAAGAGCTCCTCCTGGTACTGCTCGTCGACCAGTTTCTCGAACGCCGGCGCCAGGGCTTTGAGGAACCCGGACTCGCGTGCGCTCAACTCGGGGCTCTCAAGCACCCGACGGATGAGCCTGGCCGTAAGGGCCTGGTCGGCAAAGGTCTCATTGAGATAGGTACGGGCCCATTCCACCAATCCAGAATCGAGGGCCTGTGGCCAGTCGATCGCACCTTTCATGACCGCGCCGGTGGAGACGATGAACACGTACATCAACTGGTCTGGATGCAGCGCCAGCAGTTCTACGTGAACGAGCCGGGCTCCGCTCACACGCGGGGCGAGGATAAGGGCCAGCAGATTGGTGGCGCGCGACATCGCATCGGTGGCCTGTCTGAGAGCGGTGTCGATCTCTCCCGCCAGGTCCTCCGACAGTACCGTCCCCAGAGCGTTGGAGCTGCCCCGCGCGCGGGCGTCTGCTCGGGAGGCGGAACGATCGATCAGCTGGTCGACGAACTCGCGATAGCCGAGATCAGTCGGCATACGACCGGCCGAAGTGTGCGGATGCGTCAGGTAGCCCCTCTCCTCGAGCTGGGCGAACTCGCTCCGCACCGTAGACGACGAGACACGGAGTCCCGCCAGTTCTACCAGCTCTCTGGAAGACACGGGCAGACCCGTACCGATGTATCGCTCGGTGACGGTGTTAAGGATAGTGCGTTGTCGTTCTGTGAGTGCCATCGTCCGTCTGCGCCCCCGAGCGTCACTCCCCTGAGTCGGCAAGGAGCGCTCCAAGAACCGCATTACTTACATTCAAAAACCCTGGATTCAAGCGGAGTTTACCACAGCGTCTCTCCAGACAGCCCTGGGCGAGGAGCCGATCTCGAGCCTCTAGATCGAGCACAGGGAGGATCACCGATTCGACTACTCCCTCGACGGTCCGAAGACCGAGCATGGCCTTCTCCCAGAGACGCGTCACGGGTGAGAGCCACTCGATCTGCGGAGATTCTCCCGACAGATAGCCGGCCACCGTGCAGGGATTGGTGCGACGTTCGGCGCCAAGTGTCGATACCGCCGACGCTCCGATGCCCAAATAATCGTCACCTCGCCAGTAGGCCTGGTTGTGCCGGCATTCATGCCCCGGCAGAGCGAAGTTGGAGACCTCATAGCGATGATAGCCCGCCGACTCCAACCGGGCGACCGCCATAGCGTAGTGCTCCTCCGCGAAGGCGCCGGCGGCCCCCCGGGCCCCGGCGCCGAGGGTCGTCTCGACCCGGGTGGCGAACTCAGTGGTGTAGGTGAGGTCGTACAGCGAGATGTGGGACGGGCCGGCGGCGACCGCCGCATCCAGGTCGGCACACGCCTCGTCCCAGGTCTGCCCCGGTATACCGAACACCAGGTCGATGTTCCACTCCTGCCGGCCGCTCGCGCCGATAACCGTGAGCGCCTCGTCGATCTCTTCTTGTGCCACTCGGCGGCCGAGCGCCGCGCGGAGCGCCGGCGCGAAAGACTGGATCCCCAATGAGAACCGGCTCACTCCCTCCGCCGTCAGCCACTCCAAGAGGGGCCGATCGATGGTCCCCGGGTTGGCCTCGATGGTGAACTCGGGCGTCCCGCCCGACCGATCCAAGCGGGACGCGAGCTGCCGCACCAGCCCGGCCAGTAGCTCCGCGGGCAGAATAGTGGGTGTACCGCCGCCGAGGTATATGGTCTCGAACATCACGGGCGCGGCTCGCACGGCCGCCGGTCCTGCAGAGGGCGCGGTTCGCGCAACCGCCGGTCCTGCAGAGGGCGCGGTTCGCGTCGGCGTCGGCTTCGCGCCGCCCGACTTCACGTGGCCGCCGCCACCGTCTTCTACCCGGCCCCGCTCCTCCAGTTCAGCCAGCAGAGCCTCCACATACTGCTCCACTCGACCTGCCTCCCCACGGGGTCCCAGCGGCTCCGAGGCGAAATCGCAGTATGCACAACGTGAACGGCAGAAAGGAACATGGACGTACAGATGCTTCACGATCATGTACCTCCGGGACGTCGGCCGAGCGGGCGCTCCCAGCACGGCCGGACAGGCCCCAAGCGTCCACCGGAGGTCAGCGGCCCAGGACCCCCAGCACCACCAGCACTACACCCAGGACTACACTGACGCCGCCCAACATCGCCGTCCACGAGGTCCAAGCCTTCTTGCTCCGCCGGTCGGCCCGCGTAGCCCCGTCTTCACTCATGGCCTCCGCACGCCGCGCCGCCAGCTGCTCCTGTTCAGCCTGCATGACCTTCCCCGCCGCTCCGTGGCGCAGCCAGGTCTGAACGCCTCCCATGACGATCAACAACGCCCCCAGCACGATGTACTCGGTGGTCACTTCTTCCCCTCTTTCCCCTCCCCGAGATCGAGTACGGCCAAGAACGCCTCCTGCGGGATCTCCACGTTACCCACCATCTTCATGCGTTTCTTGCCCGCCTTCTGCTTCTCGAGCAGCTTGCGCTTGCGAGAGATATCGCCACCATAGCACTTGGCCAAGACGTCTTTGCGGAGCGCCGCCACGTTCTCGCGGGCGATGATGCGGCTCCCCACCGCAGCCTGGATCGCGATCTCGAACATCTGCCTGGGGATCTTCTTGCGCAGCTTCTCCGCCAGCCCCCGCCCTATGGAGTAGGCGCGGTCTTCGTGCACGATCAGGCTGAGCGCATCCACGATCTCACCGGCCACGCGTATATCCAGGCGCACCAGGTCACCCGGCTCGTAGTCCTTGAGCTCGTAGTCGAGGCTGGCGTATCCGCGGCTCTTGGTCTTGAGGAGGTCGTAGAAGTCCAGGACGATCTCGGCCAGCGGGAGGGCATAGTCGAGCCGCACCCGGTCCGTGGTCAGGTACTCCATGTGCTCGAAACGACCCCGCTTGTCGTTACACAGCTCCATCACCGGCCCCACGAAGTCCGACGGCACCAGGATGGTCGCTGCTATGTAAGGCTCACGCACTTCTTTGATGGAGCCGGAGTCGGCGGGGAAGTCCACCGGGTTGCTGATCCCGAGGACCTCGCCGGTGACCAGCTCTATATCGTAGTGGACGTTGGGCGTGGTGGCCAGCAGATCGAGATCGAACTCCCTCTCTAGGCGCTCCCGGATGATCTCCATGTGAAGCAACCCCAAGAACCCACAGCGGAATCCGAATCCCAAAGCCTGGCTCGTTTCCGGTTCGTAGTGGAGAGAGGCATCGTTCAGTTTGAGCTTCTCAAGGGCGTCGCGGAGTTCCGGATAGTCCTCTCCATCGACGGGGAACAGCCCGCAGAACACCATGGGCGTGATGTCGCGGTAACCGGGAAGAGGTTCCTCGGCGGGATGGACCGCGCTGGTGAGAGTGTCCCCCACGCGCAGGTCCGCGACTTCTTTGATCGCGGGGATGATGTAGCCCACCTCCCCCGCACGGAGCACGTCCGTCTTCTGCATATCGGGGCTGAAGATGCCCACTTCTTCTATTTCGCTACGACGTCCGGTGGCCATAGCAAGCACGGGGTCGTTCTTGCGGAAGCTGCCGTCGCGTACGCGTACGAAGGCCACCACGCCCCGATACTGATTGTAGACCGAGTCGAAGATGAGGGCGCGAGGCGGACCGTCAGGGTCGCCCTGCGGCGGCGGGACGGCGTGCACCACCGCTTCGAGCACGGCGGATACTCCCTCGCCGGTCTTGGCAGAGATCGAGAGGATGTCGGAGCGCGGGCACCCGATCACCGAGACGATCTCTTCTGCCCGCTTCTCGGGCTCCGCACCCGGCAGGTCGATCTTGTTGAGCACCGGCACCAGCTCCAAGTCGTTCTCGAGCGCAAGGAGGGTGTTGGCCAGAGTCTGCGCCTCCACCCCCTGCGTAGCGTCGACCACCAAGACGGCTCCCTCACATGCGGCCAGACTTCGCGACACCTCGTAGGTGAAGTCCACATGACCCGGCGTGTCGATGAGGTTGAACTGATAGTCCTCGCCGTCTTCGGAACGGTAGTTGATCCGCACGGCCTGAGCCTTGATCGTGATGCCCCGCTCACGCTCTAGGTCCATACGGTCGAGTACCTGCTCGCGCATCTCCCGCTCGGCCAAGGTGCCCGTGAGCTGCAGGATACGGTCGGCCAGAGTGGATTTCCCATGGTCGATGTGGGCGATGATGCTGAAGTTGCGGATATGGTCGAAAGTAGTCATCAGGACCGCTGAAAGACAGCGTTTCGCCGCCGGGGTGCGATGGGCGTGCGCAAGACGAGGACGCAGGGAGCGCCAACAGCAGCGCTATTGGCGCGACTGAGGACGACGCATTGCGCCGCCCGGTGCGGCCTGGTGGCCGAGACTCTGTCTTTCGGCATCTCCATCAGGTTGAGTAGTTTAGCGGAAAGGAGTCGGGCAGAGCCGCCTTGTGTGCGGAGCGATCAAGTGGCATCTAGACACACGACGAGCCGCTCTCGGCCAAGCGGACGCCATCACACTCCTATGCGGGGCGTGCGCACCACCTCGATCCACACTCGTGCCCTCATCCGAAGCCGGCAAGGCATGCGCACTAAGTTTCACTCGCCGTAGGTCGGGATATATAGCCTGTGACACACCGCTGAGATCACCGTGGAGAGCTACGTCTTCCGAAGCAGAAGCGCCCTTCCCGGCCCCGCGGCGTCGTCAGGCGCCGGCGATACCGACGCCGGCGATACCGACGTCTGATTCCTGACGTCGAGGAGACCCGTAGGTTACATAACGGTTCCAGGGAGCCAAAAATGGCCAACGAGCAAACAGAGATGGCTATCCCCGACAATGTCCAGGATGACTGGCAGGAAATCCTCGACATCCTGGCACAGCTTTGTGAGGTGCCCGCTGCGTTGATCATGAGGTTACGCGACTCTGATATTGAGGTGTTTCTTGCCAGCATCACCGCCGGCAATCCTTATCATCCCGGCGATAGTGAACATTTTGAAGGGTCCGGTCTGTATTGCGAGACTGTGGTCAAGTCCAAGCTTCCACTACTCGTTCCAGATGCTTCGGCGGACGAACGCTGGCAAGACAGTCCCGACCTCGCATTAGACATGATCTCCTACTTAGGGATGCCTATCTTATGGCCGGGAGGAAAACCGTTTGGCACCATTTGCATTCTCGATAATAAACGCAATGAATATTCTCAGTTATTACAACAACTTATAAGCAAATTCAAAGATATAATAGAGTCCCATCTTTCTATTTTATACGTGAACCGTTCCTTAGGAGATAACAACAAACAATTGATAGACTACCTAATGGAGCTTCAAGCCTTTCGCGATATCGTTCCTATCTGCTCATATTGCAAAGCTATTAAGACTCCACAGGGCGACTGGAATCCCATTGAACACTACCTAATACGACATCCCATAGCGGATTTCAGTCACGGTATCTGTCCAGAATGTATGAGGAGACTTCATCCCGATCTTGATGAAGACTCCTAGTATCCTCAGTTGAAAGTACAGGAAAATACATCATCATGGCCAACCATGCCTGCAAATAACGGGCACATAGACGGTGAGATCGGGGTTACGGCCTGGGTGGTCGATGATACCGACTTCCCCATAGAGGGGGCGCACTCGCCCAGGGCGAAGCGTCGGTATTCGGGTATCCTCGCCAGAGCCGGACAGGCTCCGCGAAGCGTTCCGTAGGCGGCTGCCAGATGCGCTTTGCTCTTGCCGTCTTCGTCTTAACGTTTCTGCAATCCGTCCATATTCGCCCCAGCTCCTTAGAGAATATGGAGTCGGCCCTGCCGCGCCTTCCCATGTTTCCCCGGCGCTCAGAGAACTGGTACTCTCGAACCGGTAAGACATGGAAGTGAGAACCGCAAATACCATCATATACTGCTCGAGATTCGCCGAGACGGTGGACTTCTACCAGAATAGGCTGGGGCTGCCGGTCACTGCCGAGTTCGGCTGGTTCGTGGAGTTCGAATTGAATGAGTGCTCGCGCCTCAGCGTTGCGGACCAAGGAAAGACATCGACGAAGAGCAGCGCCGGCAAAGGCCTTGTCGTCACACTGCAGGTCGATGACATCGACGAAACACACTCTCTTCTAGAAGAAGCCGGAGTCCACCCCACAGCGGTGAAGGATCACTCTTGGGGAGCAAGGGTCACACATGTCTTCGATCCCGAGGGGACTCGGATCGAATTCTGGCAACCATCGTGAAGACACCGGCCATCTCCTGCAGCCCCCGAAGCACACTATGTAGCGAAACGTCCGGGCCCCAGGGCGTGGCGTCCTTCACTCTGCCCTTCGCTGCCCGCCAATATTTGCAAGAGGCGTCTTCTTCTCGGCGTCACCCGGATGGTCGAACGCCTCGGCGACTGAGAGACAGGCGGATACGGACTCGAATGGCACCCCGAAGAACAGGGAGGGAGATATGGACCTCGGTATCCGTGGCAGAAGAGCCATAGTCTGCGCATCGAGCCGTGGGCTCGGCCGGGCCTGCGCCCTGGCGCTCGCCGAGGCGGGGGTCACGCTCGTCATCAACGGCCGCGACCCCGCCGCACTCGAGAGGACCGCGGAGGAGATCCGGAAGATCACCGGCGCAGACGTAACGCCGGTAGCCGCCGACATCAGCACCCCGGAGGGCCAGGCGAAGGTACTAGCCGCCTGCCCAGAACCGGACATCCTCGTCAACAACAATGCAGGACCGCCCTTCCGCGATTACCGCGCTCTGGATAGACAGGCCATGCTGGACGGCGTGACGATGAACATGGTCACCCCCATCGAGCTCATCCAGAGGGTCGTCGATCCCATGGCGGACAAGGGGTTCGGTCGGATAGTGAACATAACCTCGCTCAGCGTCAAGATGCCGATGGCCGGACTGGACCTGTCGAGCGGAGCCCGGGCCGGACTGACGGCCTTCCTCGCGGGCGTGGCCCACACCGTGGCCGACAAGAACGTCACCATCAACAACCTGCTCCCCGGCTACTTCGATACCGACCGCCTTCGCAAGGGCTTCGCAGCCTCCGCGGAACGGACCGGGCGCCCCGAAGAAGAGATCGCAGCCGAGTGGGAGGCCTCCGTCCCGGCCAAACGCCTCGGCACTCCCGCCGACCTGGGCCACATGTGCGCCTTTCTGTGCAGCGTATATGCGGGATACATCACCGGGCAGAACATCTTGATGGACGGCGGCCTCTACCCCAGCGCCTTCTAGCAGTTTCGCGGCCCTCGGTGGCCACCCGGACGGCATGGTCCGGGATCGATCTCCATCAGCCGACTTGACAAGAAGCGAATGCGCGTTCTTAATGCGACTGATCAGTCCGTCGCATGCGGTCGCTCCCTGCATGCAGAGTTCCTGGGATGTTCTGCGACACGAGGAGGGGATTCGCGTGGGCAAGAAGACCGGCATCGCGTTGGGGGTCATCGGTTTCGTCCTGGTCGTGGTCGCGATCGTGTGGTGGGTAGTGCTGGGACCGGTGTTGACGAAGCTCCCTGACGACATCAACAGCCCGATGGACTTTGAAGGGAACCTGACCTACTACGTCGACCCTGCCACCAAGCAGGCTCTTCCATCGGGTCAAGAGATCGTCCTTCCCCTCAAGGTGTCTCGCGTGTTCTCCTCCATCCCCAACCTCTACACCTCTGACGTAGCCGTCTGTGAGGACCGCGTCGCAAGTACGGTAGCCGGGCAGGAGAGGCCGGCTCAGATCACGCAATACGCTTTCGATCGAAAGACACGCAAGTGTGTCCAAAGCGACCAGAACTGGGCCTATAGCCCGAACATCCTGTTGCCCGACCGGCTCGGTCACTACGGCCCGCTCTTCTCCCGAAGCCTCAAAGTCGGGGATACCCAGTCCACCTTCTTCAGCGACGTCAACAAGGCCTTCGACCTGAAAGTCGTGGAGAAGATCAAGAACTACAACGGCCTGGGCATCACCGTGCTGAAGGTCGACTCAGCGCGCCCGGCCACCGAGTACCACCCCGCCGTCGCCCAAGCACTGCTGGGTGGCCAGGGCCTTCCCTTGGAGTTGACTTTCGATCAGCTGAGCGCCCAGTTGAAAGCTAAGGGCCTCGACCTCGAGGCTCTGATGGCCGCACTTGCCACCGTGGCTACACCGGAGGATATGCAGGTCCTCTTGGCCATGACCCAAGAGCCCGTCAAGCTGATCTACAAACAGGAGAGCAAGGACGTCGTATACATCGAGCAGAAGACCGGCGCCACGATCGACGCCACCTTCGACCGCACGACCCTGATGCAGGTGGACACCAGCGGCCTGCTGCAGGCCTTTGCGGTCGTGGGCAAGTACGCAGCCGATCCGACAATCGGCGCGGCCATAGCGCCCGTCCTTCAGGCCGCAGGCGGGTTGACGAACGCCGAACCCACGAAAGTGTACAACCAGAACATGAGCATCATCGGTTCCAGCCGGTCGAGCCTCGCCGCGAGTGCTGAGAAGAAGATCTCGACGCTGTGCTGGGTCGAGCTCTGGGTGCCCTTGATCGTGCTGCTCGTGGGGCTGATCGTGCTCCTACTCGGAGGCTACCTGCTCCTCAAGGTTCGCAGGCGTTATGAGTGACGAGCGCAGGCCGGTCTTCATCAGCGGCCGGTAGAGCTGCATAGGCCCGGAGGCGCCGGATGGCGCCGGATGGCGCCGACAGAGTGTACACACAAAGGTGGGCCTGCTGTTATTCTTTTGTAGGGGAGTGCTGGTATAGGAGGACCTCTTGAGCGTGATTCAGGATCGGGCCGCCGATAAGGTGATTCCCACTTTCTGCCACGGTTGCGGCTCCTACAAACCCCGCTGCGGGCTGCTTTGCCACGTGAAAGACGGCCGGTTCGTCAGAGTAGAGGGCAACCCGGCGTCCTTCAACAACGGCATGCCCGGCTCCACCTCGCTCTGCGCGAAGGGTCTCACCGGCCCTCAATTCGTATATGCCGGCGACCGCTTAAGGCACCCACTGAAGAGGATCGGGGCCAAGGGGGAAGGCCGATTCCTGCGTATCAGCTGGAGCGAAGCACTCGATACTATCGCGGACAAGCTCAAGGAGACCAAGGAGAAGTACGGGCCTGAGTCGTACGGTGTGCTCTCCCCCGAATACTGGCCGGTTCTCGCCACCCTCGGACGACGTTTCCTCAACGTGCACGGCAGTCCCAACTACATGCACAGCGCCATCTGCGCGACGCCGCGGATGGCGGCCATGAAGATCACGGTAGGCTACGTCAGCATGGCTCCGGACGATTGGAGCAAGACCGGACTTATCGTCAATTGGGGCGCGAACGTGGAGAACTCGGGGGTAAACCAGGGCATTCCCCGCGCCATCCTGAACGCTTTGCAGGGTGGTACCAAGCTGCTTGATATCCGCCCGATGTTAGATCCTCTGGGAACGAAGGCCGACGTCTGGCTACCCGTCCGCCCGGGCACCGACTGCGCCCTCGCCCTGGCCTTCCTGAACGTGCTCATCGCTGAAGGCTTGTACGATAAGGCGTTCGTCGCGGAATGGTGCCATGGTTTTGACGATCTCGCCGGTCACGTCGTCGGCTTCACGCCTGAATGGGCGGCGCCCATCACGGGCTTGACGGCCGAGCAGATCCGCGAAGCCGCTCGGCTTATCGGCACGACCCGCCCCACCTTCATCCGGATGGGCAACGGCGTCGGCGACCAGGCCAACGACGGCACCTCCACCATCCGCGCCATCTGCCTGATAGCAGCCATCACCGGCAACCTCGACGTGCCCGGCGGCCAGTGCGCTCCTCCACCCGGAGGCCTTGCCGAACCCACCATCTCCACCTTGGACGAGCTGGCGCCGGCCGACCTGGTGAAGCGGCTGGTGGCCCCCGAGAGCCCTATCTGGTACCAGACCGCCGGGAATTGGGAGAACGGCCCCACTACCGCCTACTACAAAGGCCTTATGAGCATCCTTACCGAGAAGCCCTATCCGCTTCGCGTGCTCAACGCAAGCTGCAGCAACCCGCTCTCGGCCACCCGGAATCCAAGGAAGGTGGCTGAGGCGCTCAAGAAGCTCGACTTCATGTTCGTGATGGACGTATCTCACGCTCCGCACGTGGACTATGCCGACATCGTGCTGCCCGCCTGCACCAGTTACGAGCAGGACGACTTCTTCGCCGTCAGAAGGACTGCCCGGGGCGTCTGGCTGGGCAAGTACAACCAGGTGGTGGAGCCGCTGGAAGAATCGCGGAGCGACTGGCGTTTCTATCTCGACCTGGCCGTCCGCGTGGGCTACGGTGAGCATTTCTGGCAGGGCAGCATGGACGGCATGATGAGGGACATGCTCGCCCCCTTTGGAGTGACGCCGGATCAACTCCGTGAGAACCCCGGCGGCATGCTGGTGGAGGCGCCATCTTCCCCTCCGCCCGAGCGCGGCGAATACTCTCTGCTCTTCAAAGACCTGCCTCACGGCAAGGTCCAGTGCCGCAACGACCTGATCGGGGGCAAGGAAGACAACATCAAAGACGGCGTTCTCCCCTACTTCCCCGAATACCAGGGTCCTCCCGAGGGCATCGCCGAGACTCCTGAATTAGCAGAAGAGTACCCCCTGATCCTGAGCGACGTGCACGCCCACCGCCTCTCACAGCACAGCTACTTACACAACACCGCCTACTTGAGAGAGCTGCAGCCGTACCCCTGGCTGAAGATCAATCCCGCCACCGCGGAGAAATACGGTATCGGCGACGGCGACTGGGTACGGGTTGAGTCACCCCACGGTTGGAGCCGGTTCAAGGCTGAGTACTTCCCCGGGATCTCACCGGAGGTGCTCATGACCAAGCGGGGTTGGTGGCAGTCGTGCGACGAGCTGGGACTGCCCGGCTACGATGTCTTCGACGGCGGCGGCGAAGTCAACAACCTATACAACTCGGACGAGAGCCTGTACGACAGGTTCTACTCACAGATGGCCAAACAGACACTGGTCAAGATCAGCCGATGGGAAGGGGCGTAGGCATGCCGGAAGACTACGCTTTCATCCACGACCCCCAGCGGTGCATCAAGTGTTACACGTGTGAGATCGCCTGCAAGCAGTGGCGTGGTATCGCTCCGGGCGACTTCAAACTGCGCAAGGTCTATGAGGTGGCCACGGGGACGTTCCCGCAGGTGACCCGCACCTTCCACTCTGCGGCCTGCCGGCACTGCCTGGACGCCCCCTGCATCCCCGTCTGCGTGCCGGGAGCCCTCAGCAGAGACCCGGTCGACGGTATCGTCAAGGTCGACGCGACCAAGTGCAACGGTTGCCGAGATTGTCTGGAAGCCTGCCCCTTCGACGTTCCGGCTTTCGACCTCGACGGTATCATGCATCTCTGCGACCTGTGTTCGGACCGGCTTGCGGAAGACAAGCAACCCATCTGCACCGACGTCTGCCCGACAGGAGCGCTGCGCTTCACCCGCTGACTATTGGGGAAGAAGACCAAGGGGAGGCGCTCCGTACTCATGCATGGTGCATGACACGAGGGCTGATGGCCTGAATGACAGATCCGAGTTTGCTCATCCGTACAGCGACGCAGGCCGACGCCGAGGCCCTTGCCGACCTCGGCGCGCGGACACTCCGAGACACCTTCGGCCCGGAGAAGACTGATGCACAGGCCGACTACCTGTCCCTCACGTTCAGACCCGACGTCAAGTCCGGCGCCCTGGACGACCCGGACGCGATCTTTCTGATCGCGGAGGCGGAAGGGGCATCAATCGCATACGCGAGACTCCGATTCGGCTACTCCCCCGATTCCGTAGGCGGCGCCGCGCCCATGGAGATCGCCCGTTTCTACGCCGACGCCGCCTGGGTCGGACGCGGCGTCGGCCGAGCTCTGATGGAGAGCTGCTTCGCACTGGCCGCCGACAGATGTTGCGATGTAGTATGGCTTGATGTCTGGGAGAAGAACGACCGGGCCATCGCCTTCTACGAGAGATGGGGTTTCGCCACCGTGGGCAGTCAGGCGCCCGGTTGGTCGACGATGCGACGGATGATCGAGAGGTGAATGGCTTTGAAGGTGTTCCACAGCCCTGCTTACGTCGGCTCCGCCTACGCTTTCGAGACCACGCGCAAAGCGAAGTGGGTGGCCGACTCCCTCGTCGCCTTCCCCATCGCGGGTGTCAAGCTTGTCGAGCCGCCGGTCCTGACCTGGGATCAGCTGGTCGAGATCCATGACCCAGAATACGTTCGCGCCGTCCAGACAGGCGTTCCGCGTCGACTCGCCGAGTCACAGGGGTTCGAGTGGGACCCCGGACTCTGGCCGATGGTCCTGTCTTCGAACGGAGGCGCCGTCGCCGCCTGCCTCGAAGCGTTGAAGACTGGAGTGTCCGGATCGCTCTCCAGCGGCCTCCACCATGCCCGACGGGGTATGGGCGCCGGTTTCTGCACCTTCAACGGGCTGGTGATCGCAGCTCGCGAAGCCCTCGCCGCCGGGGCCCAATCGGTGTTGATCCTCGATCTGGACGCCCATTGCGGCGGCGGTACGGCATCCCTGATCGCCGAAGACCCTCGCATTTGGCAGGTGGACGTGGCAGTGAACACCTTCGACTATTACGAGACCACAGCCGCCGACGGTGACCAACGAATCCGGCTGCGGATCACGCAGGACGCCGGCAAGTACCTGGCCGATATCGAGCAAGGCCTACGGCGGATCGAGGACCGGACCTCCCGATTCGACCTCTGTCTCTACAACGCGGGGATGGACCCCTTCGAAGGATGCCCCACCGGTGGTTTCCCCGGCATCACCCGCGGCATGCTGGCTGAACGTGAGAGGATGGTGTTCGATTGGTGCCGGAGGCACGCCGAGGCCGTCGCTTTCGTCTTGGCGGGAGGGTACATCGGCCGGGATCTAACCGCGGAAGGCCTCGTGGACCTGCACAGACTGACACTATCTGCAGCGGCGGCGCAAGACGAGGCGTCGCTGACCCACGGTCTTTTTCGTCCTGAGTGATGCGGTTCGCTAACTTCTTGTCGTGAGATGTCGATATGAATAATGACGCTGCGCCATGGGGGGCGTTGCGGCGTGATCAATACTTGACTGGAAACAGGCCGAATGACACTTCGGGGTCTCGACATCGGAGATAACGACCTACTGGCACGATGGGCGTTGGACGCGATCAGGGATGGCGTCGTCGTCTTAGACACGGACTTCAGCATACTCTTAGCCAATGACACGATTAAGGATCTCCATCGCGAGAAGACGCCCTTGACCGGCAAGAGATGCTACGAGACCTTCCACGATAGGCCCGAGCCGTGTCCGGGCTGCCCGTACCCCAGCGTCCTGCGGACCGGCGAATCGCAGACCGTGCTCTTCGAATACGTCGATGGCGACCTGACCCGGTTGTACGAGATCACCATGCACAGACTCGACGACGCCGACGGTAACGGTATGGGTATCGTGGGGCACACCACGGAAGTGACCAAGCACAAGCTGGCCGAACAAGAGCTGCAGGACGACATCAACCGGCGGCGGGTGATGGTTGAGAAGTCTAGAGACGGCATCGTGATCCTGGACCGGCACGGCAAGGTGGTCGAGGCCAACGAACGCTTCGCCTGCATGCTCGGTTACACGATCGAGGAGGTCTACAAGCTCAGGATCTATGATTGGGAGGCGGCGCACCCGAAGGACGTCGTGCTCCAGATGATGGCGACCGTGGACGAGGTGGGAGATCACTTCGAGACCCGTCACAAACGCAAGGACGGCACGTTCCTCGACGTGGAGATCAGCAGCAACGGCGTGTATTACGGCGGCCAGAAGCTCATCTTCTGCGTGTGTCGGGACATCACCGAGAAAAAGATCATGGAGCGCCGGATCCACGAACTGGCCACCCGCGATTGCCTCACCGACGTGTACAACCGACGATATGTGTTCGAACGCCTCCTGGAGATGGTGGCCGAACATTCGCGCGGCGACAGCAGCTTCTGTGTATCGATCCTAGACATCGACCATTTCAAGACCGTCAACGACATCCACGGTCATCAGGCTGGTGACTTCGCGCTCAAGGAATTCACCCGGACCGTGGCGTCCATGATCAGGCAGTACGACCTGCTGGGCAGGTACGGCGGCGAGGAGTTCATCATCATATCCCGGACCGGATCCGCCTGGGAGACCTTCGCCATGATCGAGCGGATCATGAGAACGGTGCGTCACAAGGCCTTCATCTTCGAGGGGCGCGAGATCCACCTCACCTTCAGCTGCGGGCTGGCCGACAGCGCTGAGTTCCCGCGTGAGACGCTCACCGTCGAAGCCATCATCAGCCTTGCCGACGAGCGACTCTACGACGCAAAGGCCACAGGAAGGAACTGTTGCATCGGCCCGGCCGGACTGCTGCAGGGTCTCGGGGCCAACGAGACCGCTCGTTCGTCCGGCTCCTAGCTCCTACCCTCCAGATCGATGACCTCATCCGTCTCCCGAGGGTGGCGTCGCCGCCGGATCACGTTCAGCACGTCGCGCAGTTCGGGCATGCGCATGGCCCACGCGGCGAAGATGTAGACGCCTCCTCCGGCCGCGTAGGCTACCAAGACCGACACGATCTTCTGCCACAGACCCCCGCCGAGAGCGACATCGAGCCCATACCAGACACCGTAGGCGACACCCACTAAGGGGATGAGAGCGATGATAGATCTTCCCGCCGACCAGGCTATCCGGCGCGCGTCCAAGCCCCCGATACGGGGGCTGAGCAACACCATCAGCCCGAAGAAGTTGATGATGCTCACCACCGAGGTGGCCAGTGTGATGCCGCCGACCCCCATGGACTCATAAAGAAACAGCATGATCGCCGCGTTGACCGCCAGGTTTGCGGCTCCCATGACAAGCGGCACCCAAGACTTCTGAATACTATAGAAAGCTCTGTTAAGCAGTGTATTCACGCTTACGAACGCCATGCCCAAGCTGTAGAAGAGGAGCGCCGAGGAGGTCCCCGAGATAGCCGCTTCGTCGCCAACCACCTTCCCGTACTCATAGATGAGCCGCACGGTCGGCTCGGAAAGTACGGAGAAGAACGCGGCGAAGGGCAACGTGACGAAGAAGATCTGCCGGATCCCCAGCGAGAGATCCGCGCGGAACTCGGCCATCCGTTTGGCCGCTCCGTGGCGTGACAGGGCCGGGAACAGCACTGTGCCGATGGCGATGGCGAACATGCCCTGCGGCAGTTGATAGAGGCGGAACGCCTTGTCGATATAGGCCGGAGCCGCCTGCCCGATGAGCGAGGCCACGATCGTCCCGATGAACGCGTTGAAGTTGACGATCCCCAGACTCAGGATGACCGGCCCGAGAAGAATGCCGATCTTCTTCACCTCCGGGCTGCGCAAAGCCAACCGCCAAGGCGAAGGTTCGTCCGCGACGACGGCCTGGTCGGGCGCAACGACGCCCCGCCGCCAACGGCGCTTCCAGACGAAGGGCACCAGGAGAAAGAACTCCGCCAGGGTGCCCAGCATCACTCCCCAGGCAAGCGCCTCGAACCCATAGCGATCGGAGAACACCGCCACCACGATGATGATGATCACGTTCCAGACGATAGGCGCGATCGCCGGCATAGAGAAATGATCGTAGGAGTTGAGGATGCCCATGAAGATCCCGGCGATGCCCATTACCAACACCGTTGGGAACATGATCTGCATCAAGTGCGCAGCCAGCGCGACGGATTCGGGATACTTGCCGACCCAGCCCGGCGATACCACCTTGATGATCGCGGGCGCGAAGACCACTCCCAGCACCGTAACGACTCCGAGAGCCAGCGTAGCCGCGACGGTCACAGTGAAGGCCACCTGCCACGCTTCGCGGCTCCGTTTCTTTTCGAGAAGACCCGAGAAGACCGGGATGAAGGCGGCCGATAGAGCCGTGTCGGCCAGGAGAGTGCGTACCAAGTTCGGCACCTTGATGGCCTGCGTGTACGCGCCCATCTCGGCCCCCATGCCCAGATAGGCGTTGGCGATGACCTCCCGTATCAGCCCCAATATCCGGGAGCCGGCGGTCGCCGCCATGAGGAAGGCGGCCGCCGTCGCTAGTCTTCGCCTGTTGCTGTTAGTCTCATTGCCCATGCGCGACCGTTATGCTAGACTGCTCCGACTTTCTAGGGAAGATGGGAGGAGCGAAGATTGGCTAATACCAAGCAGCAGCGCAAAAGAGTCCGCATCGCCCAGCGGCAGAGGTTGGAGAATCTGCGCTACAAGTCGTCTATCAAGACGTACTTCCGGCGCCTCAAGGACTCTGTGACCGCCGGTGACACCGATGCCGCTGCTGAAACGGCCAAGAAGCTGACCTCCACCATCGACAAGGCAGCCGCCCGCAATGCCATACACAGCAACAACGCGGCGCGCAAGAAGTCGAGGGTAGCGCGACTCCTCTCCCAACTCTAGAACCCTCTGAGTAGCCGCGCGCGGCGCGGCGCTCCCCCGTCCCACAGGCCGACCTCGACGGTTCACACGTAGAGCCGTTTCACGCACCCAGAACCCGGCCAAGGCACAGCTGCAGCTCCATTTCGTCCGGCAGGGCGCCCATGCCTTTCATACGGGCATCTGTGTCGGCCAGCGCCGCCAGCCGCCGGGCGATGCCGTCCGTACCGAGAGCGGTGGACTGTTCCACAAGCTTGCGCACCGGATACGGTTTCATCTTGAGTTCCGTTCGAATGGCTTCCTGGCTCATCCCCTCATCCCGCATGGCGGCGACTCGGCTGAGATTCTGGAAGTGCCGGAGGATACGGTTGAACAGTCCTGCAGGCGCCTCCCCGGAGGCCAGGAGCTCAGCGGCCGCCGCGAACGTTTCCGATCCCCTGTTCAGAGCCAGCGAATCGAGCAGGTTGAAGATGTTCGCCTCGATGGTGGGAGTGGTGAGAAGACGGATATCGTCGGTCGTGACCGCTCGGTTTCCGGCATACGTGTGGAGCTTCTCCAGCTCCCTCAGCAAGATGGCCTGGTTGGCGCCACACCGCTGGACGATGAGCCGAGCCTCGTTGATCCCAAGACTCATCTGCAACCTGGAAGCGGCGGCCTCCACCAACCAGCCCGGCAGCTGTCTTTCTTTGGGGGCCATGAACTCGAGCACGTCACCGTGCTCCCGCATGGCGGCGCGCAGCAGATCACCGGCTGGGAGTTTCTCGGCCACCAAGACGAGACACGCGTCCGGGGCCGGAGACCGAAGATAGGCAGCGACGACCTCCTTGTCCGCCTTGAGCCAGGCCTGCACCTCTTCGACGAGCACGAGCCGGGTACCTCCCAGGAAGGCCAGGGTATTGGCCGCGTTGACCACCTGGGATCCAGGGTCGACCGAGGCGTCGAACTCGTCGATGTTGAGGTCGCTACCCGATTGCTCCTTGATCCGAGTCCTGAGACGTTTGAGGGCCGTCTCAACCTTGGGCAAGTCATCTCCCAAGATCAGATAGGCAGGTTTGAGAGGCCGGCGTGCTGCGTGGGTCACCGGACCGGCTTCCTTTCCAAAGTGATGAGCATCGTGTCTCCTTTCAGTTCACAGGATACCCAACCAGAGGTATCCGTGCGCAGGACCGCACCCACCGCCTCGTCCAAGATCGACATCGTGTCCGCATGTGGGTGCCCGAACGAGTTGTCTTCCCCCACCGATACGACTGCCACCTTCGGACGGACTCCTTGCAGCAGACGGGTGGAGACCGCCCCCTGGCTGCCGTGATGAGGGACCACTATCATCTCCACCTCCGGCAGTGGGTATCTGCCGAGCGCGTCGGCCTCCGCGTCGCCCGGAAGTAAGATATCGATGGCGCCCACGCTCACCAACGCCACCACGGAGGCGTCGTTCAACTCGTCACCTGAGGGAGGCCCATACTCAGCCGCCCATGGATCCGGCCCATCCACGATCGTGATCGGATCGGCAGGGCCATACAGGCGCACAACGACGTCGTCCACCTTCAAGGAATAGCCGGTGCGGGCGAATACATATCTGCACCCGTCCGAAGCCAGCTCTCGGCGCAGTTTCAGGTACTTGGCCGCTTCAGCACCGCTACCACGGCCGTCGGCGCCGGATGTCCGCACCTCGGCCGCCGACGCGGCGACCACCTCCACCTGGTCCACCAGCGTCTTCACCTGCAGGCTCCCCAGCGACTCCAACAGGCCTGCAAAATGATCCGCGTGTGGATGTGAGATCACCACCACATCGAGTGAGCGAACCCCAAGGTCACGCAGCTGCCGAGCCAGGTTGCAACCGGCCGGGCCGCCATCGAACAGCAAAGTATGGCGGCCCGAGGTCCGTATAAGTGTGGCATTGCCCTGTCCGACGTCCAGTATGCGTATCTCGGTGTGATCAGGCCATCCTCTGCCGGATGCGAGTCCCTGTAGCGCCTCAACACCCCGCACGACCCCCGGGTAGGCCGTCGCCCCAAGCACCAAACCGAGCAGGATCAGCCCGACCCCGAGGGTCGCGCCCCGGCGCCGTCCGCGTGGCCGGTGTGACCGCGCCCAGGCGATGCAACGCCGGAAGAATGGCAGAGGAAGGCCAAAAGGGGCACGGACCACGCGTCCACAGACCGCTAGAGAGACCGGCAGCACAGCAGCCCCCACACTCACCGCGAACAGCGCCCGGCCTAAGAAGGCGGTCTCCAAGACCGGCACGCCGGCACATAGACGAGAGATAAGGATCGTCCACATGAGGAGTGGGGACGCCAGTGTGTTCGAGGCGCGACTAAGACCTTCCCAGACGAAACCTAGAAACGCGCCCGCCAAACCCAACCCCATCGCCACCGGGAGGAGAGGCACCACCAGGAGGTTGGCCAACGGAGAGACCAAGGAGGTCCTTCCGAAGACCATCAACGAGATGGGCGCCGTCCCTATGCTGGCCGCCATGGAGACCGCCATATTCGAACGGAGGCCGGCAGGAAAGCGTTGCAGGAGCCTCTCAAGAGGATGCGCAAGGGCCACGATCCCCGCCACTGCACCGAACGACATTTGGAAGCCCACATCGAAGATAGCAAAAGGATTTATCGCCAGTATCACCACGGCGGCGAGCGCCAGCACCTGCCACTGGTCGCGCCCCCTGCCTATCCATTGCCCCATGACAACAACGACTATCATGACCGCCGCCCTGACGATGGAAGGTGACGCGCCGATGAATGGGATCATGAGCAGCGCCGAGACGGCTGCCAGGAGGAAGCCCACCCAGCGCGCAGCCCTCAACAATCGGGCCAATCCGATCATCATGGCCGCGACGCTCCCGACATGCAGTCCGCTGACTGCGAACATGTGCGCGGTACCCGCCCTCCGGAAGGCCTCGAGCCAGTTCTTGTCCACGCCACTCGTATCACCTAGGACCAGGCCCTTCAGGGTCTCACCCACGCGTGCATCGGGCCCCAAGCCCAGATGAGTCTTGGCCCGGGACCTGAGCCCATCGAACCAGCCGGCGACTCCGTCCCGTCTGCCCAGCACCGATAGAGAGCCTGTTCCTTCGGCACGAAGGACTACCTCGATACCCTGGTGGCGCAGTCGGCGGGCTTGGTCGTAGCCGGATGCGGAAGGTCCGTCCGGCGCCCGCACGGTCACCTCGCAGGCCAAGATAAGGCCCTGACTCAAGTCCATCGGCGTGACGCTTTCCTCGGGGGTGACCTCCAGAAGCACTCTCTCGCCGAGAGCGGGATCCTGGTCGGCGTCGGGTCCCTGGCGACCGCCGAGCCACCTCACCACCGTCGGCGCACTCTGCCATCCCGCGTTGGACCTCACCTCTCCGGTGATGACCAGCTCGACGCTCACCGTGTCACCTATGCGGGACTGGAGCGCGCTGCTTGTCAGCGCAACCACACGAATGCCGCCCACGACATAACCCGCGAAGAACCCGATCAGCAACACCAGAACCACAAGCAGGCCTGAAACCCTCCGACCGGCGGGACGGATACGGCTCCGCGCTGTCGCGAAGGTGGCGACCATCACGACCACCGCCAGACTCACCAGCGCGATGGACGGGCCTACGCCGACTAAGGCGGGGAGTGCGACACCAAACGCGGTGAAGATCGTGGTGAAACGCGCAAGCCCGGCCCTCCGCACGAACCAGTCGACCAGTCCGGCGCGCACCGGCCCGTCAGATTCCCACCAGCGGGCGCAGTTGCTCCATTTTCGACGGGCCGATGCCGGGCACATCCCTCAGCTGCTCTACCGACGTGAACGGGCCGCGGGCCTCACGGTAGGAGATGATCTGCTGCGCAAGAGACGGGCCGATGCCGGGCAGCGTGTCGAGCTCCTCCGCGGTGGCCGAGTTGAGCGAGACGAGACTCCCCGAGCTCCGACCTGCCGAGCCGTCGCCCGGCGTACCTCCCGTGATACCTGCCGACGACTGGGTGGGAGTCTGGACCTCCCCGGGCGCTGATTCTCCCTTCCGGGGAACATAGACCCGGCAGCCGTCGGTCACTCCGGCGGCCAATGCAACCGCCTGCTGGTCGGCCTCCTCAGTGAAACCGCCGGCCTCGCGGATGGCCTGGAAAACCCGGGCCTCCGCCGGAACACGGTATACCCCCGGACTGCAGACCGCGCCGGCTACCTGCACATAGATCGGGGGCGGCTGCGTAGTGCTTGTGGTCGAGGAGATCGCGGTTTGTCCTGATAGATCATGAATCCCACCGGCCGGTTCACCACCTGCAGCGTAGGCCGCCTCGATCGGTAGGCCGCCGGCCTGGATGAGGAGCGCTTCGGTCTCTAGATCATCGCCGCCCCGCAGTGACACTAGGCCGACGGTCCCCACCACCAGAACGACGAACCCAGCGGCTATGTAGACGAGAACCCTTCTTGTCGGGACGGCAGCCATGCGCCGAGAGTAGACCGCCGACAGGGCGGTCCCGGTACGGCCATAGTCCTAGCTTGGCGCCCCGACGCCACAAGAACCGAGTAGGCGCCCGGCGTGCCGCGGCACGGCCGGTACGGCGCGCGGCGGCAGCGACGGCCGCCCAGACGCTCCAGCCGCTCGCTCAGGCAGGTCGTCGGCCGCTCCCACGACCTGACGCGAGGACCTCACTCAAGAAACCGGCCACGCGCTCCCCCACCTCGCGCTGTCTGCCCTCGAGGAAGTGTCCCGCTCTTTCGACGACGCTGATGCGGAAGTCGAGGCCGAGTTCCCCCAAGACTCTCTCCACCTCATCTGGATATCCAAGGTCGTCGTTCTCCGCACATACCGCCAGCACGGGTCCTCGGAACTCAGCCAGCCTCTTGAAAGTATCGTCGGGCAGTTCATCCCAGCTCACCGCGAACCCCACCAGAGCAAGGGCCTGGACCGCCCTTATCTCCGCGGCAGCCCTCGCCGCCATCAAGCTCCCGAAGGAGTATCCCGCCAGCGCCAGCGGTCGCGCCGGGGGGCAAGGCGTCGGGCCCGCTTCGGACGGGACCGGCTCGTCACGCAGAAAGACTGCCGCGGCCTCCACGTCCCGGTATTCCTCAGTGCCGCTGAAGTGTCCCTCACTGGCGCCGACCCCTCTGAAGTTGAAGCGCAGGGTTGCCAGACCCCGCTGACGGCAAGACTGAGCGACGCGATACACGACCGGGTGGGCCATCGTCCCGCCGTGAAGCGAGTGAGGATGGGCGACCACCACGCCACCAAGGACACCCGGTGACGAGACGCCGGAGGTGAAGCCCGCCGATGGCGGATCCCCAAGCTTCCACCGGACGCCCGGATCGGGCCATTCCAGGATGCCTTCCAAGCGGTGATCGCCGGAGAAGAAGATACGGCCGTCCGGCCCGTTCGGTACGTCCTCGGCTTGTGGGGAGCCGACCGATGCGCCCGTCATTCGCGGTAGTTGACGAACTGTAACGGCATGCCGAGATCGGCCTCCTTGAGCGCGTGGATGGCGTCCTGCAGGTCGTCGCGCTGCTTCCCGCTGATGCGGACTTCGTCTCCCTGGATGGCGGCCTGGACCTTGAGCTTGGTCTCTTTGACCACCTTGACCACCTTGCGCGCGGTCTCGATGTCGATACCGTTCTGGACTGTGACCGTCTGCCGGATCATGTCCCCGCCGGCCTTCTCAGGTGACTCGAAGTCCAATGCCTGGGCTTCGATGGAACGGCGCACCGCCTTGGCGATGAGCATGTCCTTGATGGCGCGCAGTTTCATCTCATCCTCAGTCAACAGCTGGATCTTGCCCTCTTTGCGATCCAAATCGACCTGAGTCTTCGATCCACGGAAGTCGAACCGTGTCGCAATCTCCTTTTTGACCTGGTTGACCGCGTTATCCATCTCTTGAAGGTCTACCCGGCTGACTACGTCGAAGGACGGCATGCATGTTCCTCCTTGAACGAGCTACGCTGAAGTCCAGGATACCTCAGGCAGGTCGCGACCGCACCGGGATGCCGTGAGGCCCGTCGACCAAGTAGGCGACCGTGGCCGAACGTCCCGTCGCAATGTACGACTCTTCGCAGGCCCGCGCGACGGCCGCCTCAACGAACCGTGCCACACGCTCCCCCGCCGAGTCGCAGGCGCAGGCGCCGACTCCTCTTCCCGAGGTGCCGGCGCGCTCTAACCCGGCTCCGATCAGCCCTGGGGGGCCGGCGCACACCAGCCACGTATAGTCGTCGAGAGCCGTCTGCGGGCTGAAGTAGAATATGTGTTCGCGGGGGATCTTCTCGAGCACCTTGGTCCAGGTCTGGACGCCCCACTGGTCGTGGACGAACTCCCAGTCATCGGCTTGGATCGCTTCGAGAAAAGCTTCCGGTCCCACCTCGGCGAGGAAGCGCATCAGACGCCTGTAGGAGATGGTGCCCACCGGGTCCGGGTCGGTGGTGTCGGCCACCACGATCAGATACCCGGCCGGGCGGGCGGCTTTGGCGGCCACCGCAGCTGCCTTCTCCGCCTGGTAGTGGTTGACCCCCACATGCCCCGCGTGCGCGACCACCACATCGAACTCCCGCTCGATGGGGATCCTGATGAAGCTGAGCAGATGATCGACCGCGGCAAGGTGGGCCTCCTCCATGTCACCTGCAAAGACTCCCACGATACCCCCATCCCGACGCGTGGTCACGTTGAGGATGAAGTGGGGCGGCGCCATGCGGGCTATCTCGAGTGACACCGCGTGGCACGGGTTGCCGTCCAGGACCAGATCCGTGGCCTTCTCGTGCGCAACAGCATCCGGCCCATGGAAGTCGCGCACACTTCGCACATCGACGAGTCCCGGGCAGATACTCTTGCGGCCTCCCGAGACGCCGGCCATGAGATGAGGCTCTACAAGCCCGGTGAGGATCCGGAGATCGGCCTCCACGTAGCGACGGTTCATAGAGACGTCGGAACCGTCGGAGGTCCGTCCGACCCGGGTCAGTTCGGCGTGGTCGTACGCGTCGTGACAATGCACCCCTACCCCGGCCTCTCGCACACGCTCGTCTAGAAGAGCCCAGATCTCCTCGTCGGTCAGAAGCCGGTGAGTGCCGGTGGCCACGACGATGGTGATGGAGTCAGGCGCGAAGCCCACTTCGAGCAGGTGATCGATCAAGGGCCACAGGATCCCCCCCTCGCCACGATACGGGACCGGACGCGTGCTATCTGAGACCACTACGGCCACCGCGGGCTGTGACGTCCGGACCTCTGAGGCGGCCCGCGCCGTCGCCCGTCCTGCACCGCCGCCGGATACCCGCCCTCTCAGGATCTCCCGGCAGATATGCGCGAGCGGCGCAGCGCCTATGGGGGCGGCCAGTGCCTCTCGCACCGCGCTCGCCACATCGGCGAGCGCTTCGGGTTCCCAGGTTCTGAGGATCTCGGCGCCGGGCGGAAGCGAGAGATCGGCCTCGAACGTGCGCATCTGCAGATGGACGTTCACAGACCCGCCGCATTCGCCCGGCTGCTCCGTCTTACGCATATCTCATCCCAAGGTCGTCCCGAGCGCTTCGCTCAAACTGCCCCATTCCTCGTAGAGCAGGGCGATCTCATCAGCCAACTCTTCCGCCTCGGTCGAGGCGGAAGAGAGAAGTTCGTAGTCTGAGGCGTGGACAGGGTCACACATGAGCGCCGCCAACTCCTTCTGCCGTTCCTCGCCGGCCAGGATGCGCCGCTCCACTTTGCGGCAGCGGCTGCTCAGTTCTTTGCGTTCCTTGTAGCCCAGTTCCACCGTGTGGGTCTTGGGGACGTCGGCCACGGCAGCCGCGGGCACCGCCGGGGTCACTATGGTCGGTGTCAAGACGGATCCCGTCTCCTGACCCCTCTTCCACTGGTAATATTCCCAATCGCCCGGATAGTGCGTCAAACGCCCGTCACGCACCTCGATCACTTTGCTGCCGATGGCGTTGATCAGATGTCGATCGTGGCTGATGAAGACCACTGAACCCTCGAATTGGCGAAGCGCCTCGGTGAGGACGGCCCGGGAATCCATGTCCAGATGGTTGGTGGGTTCGTCCAAGAGAAGCAGCCCCGCGGGGTCTATCAACATCAGGGCCAGAGCCAGACGAGCCTTCTCTCCCCCCGAGAGCACCCCCACCTTCTTGGCCACGTCGTCCTCCTCGAACAGAAAAGCGCCTAGGTAGCTCCGCACCTCGGCCATGCGCCCGGCCGGGCCGGCCGCCTCCTCCATGGTCCGCAGCACCGTGAGATCCGGATGGAACACCTCGAGCTGATGCTGAGCAAAGTACTCCCGGCGGACGTTGTAACCCAGGACCACCGAGCCCTCGTCGGGCTCCACCACTCCGGCGAGTAGTTTGAGCAGGGTGGACTTTCCGGCCCCGTTGGGCCCCACCAAGGCAACCTTCTCCCCTCGTTCGAGCACAAGATCCAGCCGCTTGTAGACCACGTTCTCACCATAGGCCTTACGGACGTGTTTGACCTCAGCCACGACCCGGCCCGTGCGCGGAGGCTGTGGAAAGCGGAATTTGATGGTCTTTCTCTCGAGCGCGGGCGCATCGATGAGCTCGGTCCTCTCCAACTGACGGATCTTCTGCTGCACCTGCTTGGCCTTGGTGTTCTTAGCCCGGAAACGTCGGATGAAAGCCTCCGCCGATTCAATCTCCCGCTGTTGGTTCTTGGCCGCGTTCACCAAAGCTTCATATCGCTGCTTTTTCTCCTCCTCGTAATGGTTGTAGTCGCCGGCATAGAGATCGATGATGCCCCGGTCCAGGTCGGCGATGTGCGTGGCCATACGATTAAGGAAGTAGCGGTCGTGGCTTATGATGATGAGCGACCCCGGCCAAGTGAGCAGGAACTCCTCCAGCCAGATGAGGCTCTCGAGGTCGAGATGGTTGGTGGGCTCATCCATGAGCAACAGATCGGGCTGCTCCAGGAGCAGACGAGAAAGAGCCGCCCGCATCCGCCACCCTCCAGAGAGCTCGGCGATAGGGCGATTGAAGTCGGTGTCCTTGAAGCCCATGCCGCGCAGGATGGTCTGCGCCTGGATCTCGAGCTCGTAACCACGAGCGGCCTCAAAAGCTGTCTGCAGGGCTCCCAACTCGTGCAACAGCTCATCCGGGTCGGCCCGCTGTCCACCGTCGCTCTTGCCCTCGACCTTCTCCTCCGCGTACGCCCGGCCGATCTCCTGCCCCAACTCTGCGATCCGCCGTTCGGCCGTGAGCACCTCGGCATGCGAAGCCAGCACCTCATCGATGACCGCGTGGGCGGCGATCTCTTCGATCTCCTGGGGAAGAAAACCGATGCGAAGGTCCTTGCGGGAGCTGATCTCGCCGCCGTCCAAAGACATCTCCCCCACGATAAGCCGAAGCAGTGTGGTCTTGCCGGCACCGTTGGGACCCACCAGGCCCACGCGCATGCCCGGCTTGACGTGCAGGCCGGCCCCGGCGAGCAGAACCTGGGTCCCGAAGGACTTGGAGATGTCGGTGAGGTGGATCATGGACCGGTAGCATAGCAGCCTCAGTCAACGGGACCCACTGCAACTCAGGAGTCGGTGCCGGGACTCAATCGTCCCAGAAAAGCCCCTGGTCCGACGGCGGCGCCACGCCGAAACAGACGGCCGCGTCGAGCAACTGCCGGATGGCGTCTTCCCCCTCCTCGCCGTAGTCCAGAGTGAAGTCGTTCACGTAGAGCTCGATGTGGCGGCGGCAAACGTCGGGGTCCATCTCCTGGGAGTGCTCCCCGACATACGTCATCGCTTCGTCGGGATGAGCGCGGGCATGCTCTAGACTCGCGCGCACCGCCTTTTCGACATCAGCCTGGAGGTCCGGGGCCAGACTGCGCGACACGGCGATGCCCCCCAGAGGTATCGGCAACCGGCTGAACTCCTCCCACCACTCCCCCAGGTCGATCAAACGTCGGAGACCGTAGGAACCGAAAGTGAACCGACCTTCGTGGATGATCACACCGGCCTCGACCTCCCCGGCGGCCGCAGCCGGCATGATACTGTCGAAGGGCATGATCACCGGTTGCTTCAACCCACCGGTGAACAGTCCCGCCAACAAAGCCCCCGTGGTGAGTTCCCCGGGGATGGCCACGCGCGCGCGGGACAACTCGTCGGCCAGGACGGCCACCCTCTGCAGCGACGGTGCCGGGCGCAGCCTGCCGTCTTTGGGGGCGACCACCAACGGGCCGCACCCCCTGCCCATGGCCCCACCCGAATGCAGGAGGGCGTACGATCCCCGCAGGTGGGCAAACGCGTGCATAGACACCTTCACGATGTCGGCCCTGTCGCGGAGTGCCATGAGATTGAGCGTGTCAATATCCTCCAACTGTTCTTCGACCTCCGGCGCCTCGGGGATCAATCCCTGGACCCAGGCCCGGAAGACAAAGGTGTCGTTAGGACAAGGAGAGTACGCGAGCTTCAGAAGACCCATGTCATCGACCTCCCGATGACCGGAGATGGCCGAGCGCGCCCACCACGGCCAATGCCGCCCGGCCCGCTACCTCCACCGCCCGGTCCACTTTCCAAGCGTCGCGGTCGCGATCGGTCACCAAGTTGCTGATCCCGCGGATCTCGAGGAACGATACTTGGTAGAGGGCACAGATATGCGCTGCGGCGGCGCCTTCCATGGACTCAGCCAGAGCGGCCCACCGGCGCGCCATCTCCTCGGCCTCGACCTGAGTGCCCGTCACCCTGGAGGCAGTCACGCAGGGTCCCAGCAACACCGCAGGACGGATCCCGGGTCCGCCACCGGCGTCGCGGTCCGCCCAGTCGATCGCCTCAATGACTTCAGACGCCCATAGAACCAGACCTGGATCCAAAAAGAACGAACCTCCCAGTTCGACGTCGCCTGGTCGGGCGATGGGAAGGCCCAGGTCTTGGGCGGACAGCCAGCCGGACGGGCTCGAGCTTCCAGTGTCGGAGTAGGCCTCACTCGTGGCCAACACCACGTCTCCCACCGACGCCCTCGATACAGAGCCCGCGCCGGGTAGCGCACCGGCTATGCCCACCTGCACGACAATCAGCGGAGCCGGCTCCATGATCTGCAGAAGGCAGGTGAGCACGTGGGCCGCGTTGGTCTTGTCGCATCCGCTGATGGCGAGTGCAGCGCGTATGGACGGCGCAGCTGCGCTCTTCCTGCGGGGGGCCGTCCCCGAGGGGAGGTCCGCCGAGGGATACTCCCCTACGACGAAGGTCTTCGTGGCCACCACGTGGGTCCGCGGTTCCCGACAAGCATCCAGCAAAGGTGCGGCTTCGGCTTCAGTAGCCGCAACGAGGATCACCCGGCAACCTTCTGTGATCCTACGGAGCATATCCACGCCGCCGGGCTTCACCGAGCGCGGTCGTCGATCACTATCACAGCCGCCCCCCTGATATTGCCGGTGCGGAGACATCCGATGGCCTCGTTGGCATCCTCTAAGGTGAACAGCTCGACCTCGGTGCGCACCGGTACCCGCGGTGCAAGAGCCAAGAACTCCTCACCATCGCGCCGCGTCAGGTTGGCCACCGACCGGATCATCCGTTCACCCCACAAGATCTCGTAGGGGAAGGATGGTATGTCGCTCATGTGGATGCCCCCGCACACCACCACCCCTCCTTTCGCCACTGCCCGCAGGGCCAGGGGCACGAGCTCGCCGGCGGGAGCGAAGATGATGGCGGCGTCGAGCTCCTCGGGGGCCGGCTCCGCCGTGTCGCCTGCCCACTCAACCCCCATCTCCAGTGCAAAGGCCTGTGACGTGAAGTCACCGGGACGGGTGAAGGCGAACACCCTCCTGCCCAGGTGGCGCGCCACCTGGGTGACTATGTGCGCCGCCGCCCCGTATCCGTAGACACCCAGACGTTCCGCGTCACCGGTCATGGCGAGCGACCGGTAGCCGATCAACCCCGCGCACAACAACGGCGCCGCCTGCAGGGCCGGGTAGACACTCGGGATTGGAAAAGCGAAGCGCCGGTCGACCACCGCGTACTCGGCGAAGCCGCCGTCCAGGTCGTAGCCGGTGAACTTGGCTTGGTCGCACAGGTTCTCCCGCCCGCTCAGACAGTACCTACAGCGGCCGCACGTCCACCCCAACCATGGGATGCCCACCCGGTCGCCCAACCTGGGCGCGATGGCGTCCACGCCCGGCCTGATGGCGCCCGGTTCGGACCGGGGGACGTCTGCAGCTCCCGTTGCAGGGGCACCGGCGGCTTCCGTCGCGGGCGCGTCAACATGAGCATCGGGTCCGACCGCCGGGCCTCCGACTGCGTCCACGATCCCCACGATCTGGTGGCCGGGGATGAGGGGCAGCTTGGGATGGGGTAGCTCGCCGTCAACAACATGCAGGTCGGTGCGGCAGAGCCCGCAGGCCTCGACCTTCACCCTCACCTGCCCGGGGCCGGGAGCCGGCTCCGACAGTTCCGCCGGTCGCAGCGGCCGTCCGGCAGCCTCCAGGATCATCGCCCGCATAGGGACCTCCTTGGTCCTTGGGCGCCGCGCCGCAGGCGCGGCGCCCACAGGTAGTCGTCCGGTTCAGCCGCCTTCGGTGCCACGTCGACGTGGAGTCCTGGCGAGATCGAACACCTCGTTCATGTTGGCCACCGCCACTTCGAACTGCAGCCTCTCCTCCAGAAGCCCCCTCAACGTCATGGCCGCCTCAGGTTCCCCATGGGTGAGTATCACGAGCCGGGGCGTTTTGAAGTGTGATGCCCAGGTGAGCAGCTGCTCCTGGTCGGCGTGCGCCGAGAGTCCCGTGATGTCATGAATCCTAGCCTTCACCGCGATCTCCTCCCCGAAGATGCGCACGGTATCCACCCCGTCGAGCAAACGCCGGCCCAGGGTGCCTTGAGCCTGGAAGCCTACTATGACCACGTGGGACTCGGGACGCCAAAGGTTGTGTTTCAGATGATGGCGTATGCGCCCCGCATCGGCCATCCCACTCGCCGAGACGATCACGATGCCTTCCTTTTCATTGAGCGCGCGTGACTCGTCGGCCCCGGCCGTGTAATGCAGTTGCCGGTAGTCGAAGATGCCTCCCGGCTCGCCGACCAAGCTCCACGCCTCGTCATCGAATACATCTCGATGTCGCCGGTAGATCTCCGTAGCCCGCGACGCCAGCGGACTGTCCACGTATATGGGCATGTCGATCCCACGTTCCTCGCTGATCCGGCGGAGGAAGTAGATGATCTCCTGTGTCCTTCCCACTGCGAAAGCCGGGATGATGACGTTGCCCCCGGTGCGGCCGGCCTCCTCCAGGATGACGGCCAGCTGCTCCCCCGGATCAGGGCCGTTGTGGTGAAGCCGGTTGCCGTACGTGGACTCCATGATGAGGTAGTCGGCCTGCTCCAATATCTCCGGGTCACGGATGATGGGCCTGTCGGGCTGGCCTATGTCGCCGCTGAAGAGCACCCTGACTCGTTCGTCACGCTCTTCGAGCTCCAGCTCCAGGAACGCCGAGCCCAGGATATGCCCGGCGTCGTAGAACCTCATCGTCACCTCGGGCGCCGACTTCAGAGACACATGGTAGTCGATGGGTTCAAGCAGCGGGATGGTCTTGCGGGCGTCGTCTTGCGTATAGAGAGGGTCGACAGACTTGCGACCCGCGCGGCGGGCCTTCCGCGTCTGCCATTCGGCCTCCATCTCCTGGATGTAGGCAGAGTCCAAGAGCATTATCTCGACCAGGTCGCAAGTGGCCGGTGTGGCGTAGATGGGTCCCGAAAAGCCCTGTTTGACCAAGCGGGGCAGCCTGCCGGAATGATCTATGTGGGCATGGGTGAGAACCACGAAGTCCAGCTCATCAGGATCGAAGGCGAAGCGCTCGTAGTTGAGAGCCTCCTCCCTATCCCCACCCTGATGCATGCCACAGTCGACCAGGAACCTGGTGTCGCCAACCTCCACCAGGTAGCAGGAACCTGTCACCGTCCGCGCCGCTCCACAGACTTGTATGAACATCTGTCTTCCTCCGCACCTCCGACCGGCGCTCTCTGGGAACGTCGAAGAGGCGGCTGCTTTCGATAGACATACTCTCTCACACCGAGCCACCGAGCGCTCAACAAAGACGAGCGCGAGGACGAGCGTGAGAAAGGTCAACCACATGAAGTGGGTATGCTATCCTACGTATGTTTTGCGCTCAGCCCCAGGGCGTTTCGGGGTGAGTCCGATGTAGGCAAATCACTTTGAGCGGAGGAGAGAAGTGGCAAACGAAACCCCTGACGAAAAGATCTTCGACGTCCCAGCTGAGTTTCAGAAGACCGCATGGATATCGAGCATGGAGCAGTACCAAGAGATGTACCGCCGCTCTCTCGATGACGCCGACGCCTTTTGGGCCGAGGAAGCCGAGAAAAGACTGCACTGGTTCAAGAAATGGGACTATGTGCAGAATCACGACTTCGCCAACGCCAAGATCCGCTGGTTCGAGGGCGGGAAACTCAACGTCGCCTACAACTGTCTCGACCGCCATCTCGAGACCTCGGTAGCGGACAAGGTCGCTTACTACTTCGAGGGTGACTCTCCCGACTCGACCCGCACCATCACCTACCGGCAGCTGTGGGAAGAGGTCACCAAGTTCGCCAACGTCCTTAAGAAGAAGGGCGTCAAGAAGGGCGACCGGGTGGTCATCTACCTGCCCATGATCCCGGAATTGCCTGTGGCCATGCTGGCCTGCGCGCGCATCGGCGCCGCCCACTGTGTAGTGTTCGGCGGCTTCTCCGCCGACGCGCTCCGTGACCGTATCGTCAACGCCGGGGCGAGTCTGATGATAACCGCCGACACCGGTCTGCGCGGCGGTCGCCCGACCCCGCTCAAGACCTCCGCCGACGCAGCCATGGCTGAGAGCCCGTCGGTCACGCAGTGCATCGTTGTCAAACACACCGGCGCCGAGATCCCGTGGACCGAAGGCCGCGACACTTGGTACGAGGAAGAACTGGCCGCTCCCGACATCACCACCGACTGCCCGTGCGAAGAGATGGACGCGGAAGACCCCCTCTTCATCCTCTACACTTCCGGCTCCACGGGCAAGCCTAAGGGCGTCTTGCATACCACCGGCGGCTACCTACTCTTCGGCGCCATGTCTCACGAACAGATCTTCGACTATCATCCCGAGCAGGTCTATTGGTGCACGGCCGATATCGGCTGGGTAACGGGCCACACCTACATCGTGTACGGTCCGCTCTGCAACGGCGCGACCAGCGTGCTCTTCGAAGGTGTGCCGAGCTACCCGAGCCCCGACCGCTTCTGGACCACCGTCGAGAAGTACAAGGTCAACGTCTTCTACACCGCTCCCACTGCTCTTCGGGCCATCGCCCGCGAGGGTGACGACTGGGTGACCAAGCATGATCTGTCTTCGCTCCGCGTATTGGGTACCGTGGGTGAGCCCATCAACCCTGAAGTGTGGCTCTGGTACCACGATCTCATCGGCGGCGGCCGCTGCCCGATCGTCGACACCTGGTGGCAGACGGAGACGGGCGGCATCCTCATCACCCCGCTGCCGGGAGCGATGAAGATCAAGCCGGGTTCGGCCGCCCTGCCGTTCTTTGGCGTAGATCCGATAATCGTCGACGAGAACGGCGAAGAGATCACCGGTCCCGGCGTAGGCAACCTCTGCATACGTCGCCCGTGGCCGGGCATGATGCGTGGCGTCTACGGCGAGCAGGAGCGCTTCAAGGAGACCTACTTCGTTCAGTACCCCGGTCTATACTTCACCGGTGACGGTTGCCGTCGCGACGAGGACGGATACCATTGGATCACCGGACGTGTCGACGACGTCATCAACGTCTCCGGTCACCGCATGGGCACCGCTGAAGTCGAATCGGCGCTGGTCAGCCATGACACCGTCGCCGAGGCGGCCGTGGTCGGCATGCCGCACCCGATCAAGGGTCAGGGCATCTATGCGTACGTCACACTGAACGCCGGCGTCGAGCCGTCGGACGATCTGAAAAAGGAACTCGTCAAGCACGTGCGCGCGGAGATCGGTCCGATCGCGACCCCCGACGTCATCCAATGGGCTCCCGGCCTGCCGAAGACCCGCTCGGGCAAGATCATGCGCCGCATCCTCAAGAAGATCGCCGCCAACGAGATCGGCGATCTGGGCGACATCACCACCCTGGCCGACCCATCGGTCGTGGACAATCTGGTTGAGCACCGCATGGGCAAATAGCATCGGGGCTGGTGGTTACGAGCCTCGACCGATGATGCACTGAGTTGGGCGCCGGAGGCGCTTGACATCAAAGGGGCGGCCTCGCGGCCGCCCCTTATTGTTTGGGACCGGTTGCTCTGACCCCTTCGGGAAGCACGGGCGCGCCCCGCCGGGGCGCCTCGGGGCATGAGCGGAGCTCGCTCATCATTGTATTCGCGTTTCCACATACAAGCGACTCTTAGGCTTCTTGCAGACCCCCCCTCGCGAAGCGGGCGGGCAGGCACCTACAGCGCCGCCTGCGTTTAGCGGCCCTCGGGGATCTCGATGTGATGCGCACCGGGGTGCGCGGCCCTCCATTGGGCATCGAGTTCGCGGTCCTCCTGCTGGGCCTGCAGCTCATCGAGCACTTCCTCCACCGCATCGAGATCGAGAGAGTACTCGTACGGGAAACGTCCGGCGACGGTCTCTCCACTATCGCTCTTCACCACCCGGTAGCACCCGAAATCCATGCAGGCCGGGTCACGACTCCGCGACTTGCGAAGGGCGAGGCCCATGTCGGCCGCCATCCGGCGCAGGCGCGCCTCTCTCTTCTTGTCTGCGGTGGGGTCTTGGTGGTCACTCATGGTGTTCCTCCTCCCGCCCGGCCTCCGGTCGCTTGGTCTGCGGTCTGGTCGGCCGCGGCCGTTGTCCTTCTTCACCTTACTCCGATTCCAGCACCGGTTTCAGCGGTTCCTCCGCGGGCGGTCTATTGGTGGCTGCAAGAGGTTTCTCTTCTATGAACAGCATCAGTATGAAACCGAGCACCATCACCGGCAGCATGTATAGAAAGACCGGGGTCAACGCCTCGTTGTAGGAGGCTACGACCAGGTCTCTGACCTCCTGGGGCCACTGTGCGACAAGTGCCGGTGTGAGCGAATTTGGATCCGCCGGTCCGGCCGGCCCGCCCTCCATGGACCCCAACCGTTCGCCGAGCAATCCCACCAGGCGACCCGTGAATAGGGTCCCGACGACGGCAGAGCCGATGGAGGCGCCGATCTGCCTGAAGAAGTTGTGGGCGCCGGTGGCCGTGCCGACCTCGGTGATGGGGAAGGAGTTCTGGACGATCAGCACCAGGATCTGGAAACCGATGCCCGTCCCCAGACCGCAGATGAACATGTACGAACCCGCCATCCAGAGCGACGAATCCACAGCCAATGTGGAGAGCAGATACAGGCTGACCGAGATGAGAAGGCCGCTCAGGCCCGGCATCCAGCGATAGCGCCCGGTCTTGCTCGCGATGACACCGGATCCGAGAGAGGCGATGAGGATGCCCGCCGACAGAGGCACGAGCAACAATCCGGAACTCGTCGCGCTGAGTCCGGTGGCCATCTGCAGGTAGCTGGGCATGTAGATGACCACACCCAGGAAGGCCATCGAGCTGATCAGGGCGCCGGCGGTCGCCAGGTTGAAGTTGCGGTCGCGGAACAGATGGAGCGGGATTATCGGCTCCGCCGCCCGACGCTCAACCAACACCAGCGCCACACCGAAGACCACCGCCACGCCTATGAGGCCAAGGATCACGGAGGACGCCCAGTCGTAATTCCGTCCGCCCCAGGAAATGACGAGGATGATCGCCGTGGTGCTGATAGCCATGGTCGTCATGCCGAGGATGTCCAGCCGCGGACGCGCCTTCTTGACGGCCGGCATCCGCAGGAAGATAAGGGCGACGACAACCGCGAGCAGGCCCAACGGCAGGTTGAACCAGAAGGCCCACCGCCAGCCGATGCTGTCGGCAAACCAGCCGCCCAGGATCGGGCCGAGCACCGAGGCGAAGGACCAAGCGCCACCGAGGATGCCCATATAGGTGCCGCGCCGGCGCGGCGGGACGATATCGGCGACGATGGCCATGGACGAGATCATCAGCCCGCCTCCCCCCAGGCCCTGTACGGCTCGGGCCGCGATGAGGAAACTCATGTTGTGTGCGAGGCCGCCCAGCACCGAGCCGGCCAGGAACAGCCCGAGGGCGCTCAGCAACAGCGGCTTACGCCCCGCAAGATCGCCCAGCTTGCCGTAGACCGGCATCATGATGGTGGCGGCTAGGATGTAAGCGGTGGTGACCCATAGCATGAGCTCCACCCCGTGCAGGTCGCCGACGACTGTGGGGAGAGCGGTCGAGAAGATGGTCTGGTCGAGGGCCGCAAGCAGCGTGGCCACGAAGAGGGCAAAGATCACGAGACCGAGTTCCCGCCCGCGCAGTTCCTTACTCTCGATGCGAGTGCGCTCCGTTCCCGCCCGCATAGCTACGCACGCTCCACGCGGCAGAGGACACACATGGTCTTACGCCATTCGCTCAAGAGGCCTCTCCTCAAAGAAGAATATAGTGTGGTGCGCGGTGGTCACGCGCCAAGACATCAACCGTCACAGGATAGCAGCCTCCTGCGCGGCGCATACGCACCGGCGGCACGACGCAAGAATGAAGGCGACCAGAGCTACCATGCTGAGTGACTCGGTCTGCCGCTCACCGACATGATCACGGGGCCGGACGGCCGACGCCTGGTGCCTTAGCGACCCGGAAGAACCGGCACTTGATGCCCAACGCGTCGGCCGCCCGAGCCACGGTGAGTTCGGCGGGCGCCAAGGACGCGATGCGAACTGATATCGAGAGGGCAGTTGCGGGGGATGTGTTCTTCGACTCCCTCGAAGCCGGCGAGGCCCGGGTCGCAAGAGCACCTTGGTGAAGAATCACGAGTACATGAGGTGAAGGATGGCGGAGGTGAGTCACGACAGCAGTTGACACTGCCATCCAGCACATCGGTGAGCGTTTCAGCTTGGAATTAGCCTCGATCTTTCATCAACCACCCACCAGTGTGCCCAGGGAGAGATGACAGTGACCTCCTGAGCAGGGATGATGCGGGTTGCAGAGCCTCGCAGTCCCTACCCAAGGAGGTCACCATGTGGGTGAAGAGTACTACGCCGCGCGCCGCGATGGAAGTCCGGGCCGATTGCGGCTCTTTGACATCGCGCGCGGGTACGGCCCTACTGGTTGGTGTGGCCGATCGGGTCGGTCTCACCGGTGCACTCGTCGCGGCCCTCCCCGATCTGCGCCTGCGCCGCGGGCGGCACGAACCGGGGCGCATCCTGCGCGACCTCGGGGTCATGCTGGCCGATGGCGGCGACGCCCTCTCGGACCTGGGGGCTCTACGCGACCAAGAGGTGCTCTTCGGCCCCGTGGCCTCCGACGCGACCGCCTGGCGCCTGGTGGCCGCCCTGGGTGAGGAGCACCTGGCCAAAGTGCGTGAAGCCCGGGCCCAGGCCCGCCGACGCGTGTGGGAGCTCGCCGAGCCCCCCAAGCGCCTCATTGATGAGAAGGCGTGCCGGCTTGATCGCTGCTCTCGTGCTTGTGACACTACTAGCCGTGGGTTGCCGGAGCGACTACCGAGTCATTAGGCTTGAGGCGGGCCATGCCTCCGCAATCCGCATGGCTTCGCTCTGGAACGATATTGCGGCCAAAGGCGACTTTGACCCAGACAACGCGGGAATCCAGCAGCTCTGGCTTGAATACTCTCCCCTTGGCGTCCTTATGTCTGCGTCAATCCAGGCATTCACGTTTGACTACGAGTTCGTACAAGTGGGCTTTGTGAACTATGAACGACCAACTGATGACCGTGTATTCATCAGTGGCGGGATCTCTTCAGTGGCTTCACTTCCGTCCTATTCTCTTCTGCCGGCGGCCTTTGTCTTCAGGGCAATAGACGAAGCGGGGCCGAGCAGCATGATAGCCTGGCTCAACCGCAATGGCTCAGAGGAACGCTTCGTCATATCGGTCCGGGACCTGTCAATTCCCTCAGAAGCGGCCGCGTATCTGTGGAACGGAACGAGTTTCACCAATTTGGCTCCGACCGATGATCGCCGCACCTATTCGACTGATTCGGTGTTCTTCGTGGCCTATGCCGCAATCGGAGTGTCGCCACAGGCTTCGGAGCAGCCAAGCCCCGCGACCACTCAGTACCGAGAATCCGGGGGACCGGCGTACTTCGTGGTTCCAATCTCAAGTCTCTAGTCTGTCCTTTTTCCGACTCGGGGGCTGGGTTGGTCCAGCCCCCGACTTCTGTCGTCTCCGCACTTCACCCTATGTCCGTGATCGCCGCAGTGTGACACCTCGCCCCGCCTCCCCCAAGCCGCGCTTGCAATTGGTCACACAGGGTCGCCCTCCCTACCTCACCACCAGGCTGACCAACCGCCCCGGCACGACCACTTCCTTGACCAGGGTCATGCCTTCCAGGTGCTTGGCCACGCCCGGCAATTCCTTCGCGGCGGCCAGCACGTCGGCGTCGATAGCGTCGGCGGCCACGGTCACCCGGTCGCGCACCTTGCCGTTCACCTGCACCGCCAGCTCTACGGTCTCAGCGGTCAGGAAGCGCTCATCGGCCTTGGGCCACGGAGCATCCCAGATGTCGGAGCCGCCCATCATCTGCCAAAGCTCGGCGCCCATGTGCGGGGCGAAGGGCTCGATGAGGCGCACCATCATCTGCAGGGCGTAGGCAAAAACGGCCTTACCGGTGGGCATGGCGGCGAGCCCTGGACTACCGGCCGCCCCGGCCGCCCCGGGGCTCCCCGCTCCCGCGGGGCCTGCGGCCCGCGCAGCGCCGATGTCGTTACTGAGTTCCATGATGGCCGCAAGAGCCGTGTTGAAGCGGAAGCGCTCGCCGATGTCCTGGGTGACCTTGGCCACTACCTGGTTGGTCTTCACCAGAAGCGCCCGTTCGGCGGAAGTGAGGGTGCTGTCGTCGAAGGCGGTGGCCTCTCCGGCCATGGTGGCCGCACGACCTGCGTCCGCGCGGCCGGCGCTACGCGACGCGTCAGCGCCTGCGGCGTCCAGCGGGGTGCCGATGAGGCCCGGCGCAGCGGTGCCCGCGCCGCCCGGCGCCCCGGCCCCCTCCTGCAGGATCCCCTCCTCCAGAGCCTCGGTCACCTGCCGCCACACCCGCCCCAGGAAGCGGTAGACCCCCTCGATGCCTTGGTCGTTCCACTCGGCGTCAGACTCCGCCGGTCCCATGAAGAGCACGTAGCTCCTCACCGAGTCGGCTCCATACTTGGCCACCATCTCGTCGGGGCTGACCACGTTACCCTTGCTCTTACTCATCTTGGCGCCCTTGTAGTAGATCATGCCCTGGGTGAAGAGGTTATTGAAGGGTTCCTTGAAACCGACCAGGCCCAGGTCGTAGAGCACCTTGGTGAAGAAGCGCGAGTACATCAAATGGAGGATGGCGTGCTCCACCCCGCCGATATACTGGTCCACCGGTAACCAGTAGTCTACGTCGGCGCGGTCGAAGGCCACGTCGTCACGCTGCGCGGAGGCGTACCGCAGGTAGTACCAGGAGGAGTCGACGAACGTATCCATGGTGTCGCTCTCGCGATGAGCCGATCCGCCGCATGCCGGGCAGGTAGTGTTCATCCACTGCTCGGCCGCCGCAAGAGGTGACCTGCCCTTGGGGGCATAGTCGGTGATATCCGGTAGAAGCACGGGCAGCTGGTCGTCCGGCACGGGGACCTCTCCGCACTTATCGCAGTAGACGATGGGGATGGGAGCTCCCCAGTACCGCTGCCGCGACAGCAACCAGTCACGGAGCTTGTAGTTGACGGCGAAGTCGCCCTCGCCCCGCTCTCTCAGCCATTCGGTGACCTTGACGATGGCGTCCGCCTTCGGAAGGCCGTCGAACTGCCCGCTGTTCACCAGCGCGCCGTCGCCTGAATAGGCCGCGGTGAGGTTGCCGTCGGCGTCCTTGTACTCGGCCGGGCTCTCGATGACCTCGATGACCTCTAGGCCGTACTTCTTGGCGAAGGCAAAATCACGTTCGTCGTGGCCGGGGACGGCCATGATGGCGCCGGTGCCGTAGTCCATGAGCACGTAATCGGCCACATAGATGGGGATGCTCTCACCGGTCACCGGGTTCACGACGTAGCGACCGGTGAAGACACCGGTCTTCTCCTTCTCGATGCTGGAGCGCTCGATGGCCGAGGTGTTCATGGCCTTGGCGACATAGCGCCTGACCTCGGCCTCCTGGGGCGTGCCGGCGACCAGGTCGTCGACCAGCGGATGCTCCGGAGCCAGGATGAAGAAGGTCGCCCCGAACAGCGTGTCGGGACGGGTGGTGAAGACGGTGACGTTGACCGGCGCGCCCGGAAGGGCGGCCGGGACGGGCACCCGTGCGGACGTGGTCGCCGGCCCCGGCTCAGCCGTCGAGACGGGCGCCGGCAACTCGGCCTCCGGCGCCGCGGAGGCTTCCCGGGCCGCGGCCGCGCCACCGGGCGCTGCCGCGCCGCCCCCGCCCTCCCGCGGCGCGACCCCGAATACCACCTCAGCGCCGGTGGACCTGCCTATCCAGTTGCGCTGCATGGTCACCACGCGCTCGGGCCACGATCCCAGCTTGTCGAAGTCCTGCAGCAGGCGCTCCGCGTACTCGGTGATGCGGAAGAACCACTGGGAGAGTTTCTTGGCCTCCACCAGACTGTCGCAGCGTTCACACGCCCCATCTATGACCTGCTCGTTGGCAAGGACGGTCTGGCACGAAGGGCACCAGTTGACCGGCGCCTCCTTCTTGTATGCCAAGCCTTTCTTATAGAACTGCAGGAAGAGCCACTGGGTCCACTTGTAGTATTCGGGGCGCGAGGTCACGACCTCACGGGTCCAATCGATAGAGACGCCCAGGCGTCGGAGCTGCCGGTTGATGGTGGCGATGGACTCTTCCGTGAACTCGGCCGGCGGCTCTCCTGTCTTGATCGCCACGTTTTCCGAGTTGAGTCCGAAGGCGTCGTAGCCCATGGGGTGAAGCACCCGCCGCCCCTGATGGCGTCGGAAGCGGGCGATGACGTCGCCCATGGTGTAGTTCTTGACGTGGCCCATGTGGGCACTGCCGGAGGGATAGGGGAACATCTCCAGCACGTAGGTGGCGTCGGCGCCTTTGCCGTCGAGTACCGCACCCGGCCCCGGCTCACCCGTCGCAAGTCGGGGCGGGTTCGGAATCACGAAGGTCTGCTGTTCCTCCCAGACCTTCTGCCACTTGGTCTCGATCTGCTCAGGGTCGTACTTGCGCGCCATACGTGGTCCTTCCGCCGTGTCCGCCGTTCTCGGGACGGGACCGACTTCTGGATCAGCCAGGCACGGCCCTAACCCGAGAACCCATTATTCCAGCAGGGCTCGACACGTGCCAAGGGGCGCAATGATGACCGCTACTCCTCCTCGAACTCAGTGCGCACTTCTTCGTGGTATCTTGCGGCCGTTTCCAGGAACTTCTCGGGACCCATGGTGTAGGCGGGCAGCACCCACTCCATATCCGCGAGGTTCTCAGCGATCCTCGACGTCCAATTCCAAGGGATGGTGATCAGAAGCCTTCCTTCCGGGAAGGTCTGCCGTCCTTTCGCACCGAAGGCAACACCGGTGGGTATGTAGTTCACCTTACCTGAGAAGTACGGGTACGGGAACAAGTAGGCGCACGCAAGCACGTTAGACGTCACCGATTCTATCAGCCCCCCGTCCCTATACAGCATCGCCCGGAACACGATCTCAGCCTGACTGGGTGTCGCAAGAATGAACAACAGGTCCGGGTCGAAAGTCATATTGTCAAGCGGCGAGAAGACAACATAACGAAAGACGTCTCTGGAGAACTTCGGGGTGCCGACATATAGCTTCGCATTGGCGCGCGCCTCTTCGAAAATCCCCCACTTGCTCCCCATGGCCCCGCTCTCAGCCATGGGCGGCACATCCATCCAACCCATGGGAAGCCCGCCTACGCAGTCCTCGTTCTCTTTGGAGACGTAGAACGGGGCGCCCCTCTCCTGAGCCTCGCCTATCATGGCACAGAGAGCCATGGTCTTGTCCAACTGCTCTACGCCCTTGGGTCTGTTGGGAAGAAACTTGACTCCTACGGCCGGCTTCTCGAGATCCAACTTGCCATAGATGCTCAGATCACGTCTCGGTTTGTCCATCAGAAGCTTCCTTTCATGTGTAGAGAGTCACGAGGTGACCACCTCGATGCGCTAGCCCCCTAAGTACGCCTTCTTCACCACGTCACTGGACCGCATGGTATCCATGTCGCCGGACATCACCACTCTGCCCACCTGGAGCGCGTAACAGGAACTGGCAACCTCCAAAGCCAGATGCACGTTCTGCTCGACGAGCAAGACGGTGACGCCCTTCCCGTTGATGTCCTTGATCGCTTCGCCTACCGCCTCGACCACTATCGGCGCAAGACCGAGCGAGGGCTCATCCATGCACAGCAACTTGGGTTTACCCATGAGCCCCCGGCCGATGGCCACCATCTGTTGTTCACCGCCGCTCAGAGTCCCGGCTTTCTGGTTCCGGCGCTCCTTCAGCCTGGGAAACAACCTATAGACATCCTTGAGCGTCTTCTCGATCTCGTCTTTGTCCTCAACCAGACTGGCGCCGAGCCTGAGATTGGTGAGCACGCTGAGATAGGGAAACAGCCGTCTGCCCTCGGGTACCAGGATCAAACCTCTCTTGACGATCTCGTTGGTCCGCATCCCATCGATCTTCTCATCGCCGAAGAAGATCTCACCGTCCGTGACCGGCTTGAGACCCATCAGAGCACGGAGCAACGTGCTCTTCCCGGCTCCGTTGGCTCCGATGATGCTGACGACGTCTCCTTCTTCTACCCGCAGCGACACGTCCTCGACGGCCAGAGACTTGCCGTAGTGGACGGTCACACCTCTGGTCTCAAGCAGAGCCATGTTTCCCACCGAAGTATGCGGAAATCACTTCTTCGTTCTCCCTGACCTCTCGCGGTGATCCCTCACAGATCTTCTGGCCGAAGCTTATGACCACCACTCGATCACACAAGGACAGTATCTGCATGTTGTGCTCGACTATCAGCACCGTGACCCCGCTATCGCGGGCATTGGATATGGCTTGAAGGCTGAAATCTATCTCGGAAGGATTCATGCCGCCGAGAGGCTCGTCCAACATCAGCAGCTTCGGTTTGGTCGCCAAGGCGCGGGCCACTCCCAGCATCTTCTGATACCCATGGGGCAGGTTCTTCGCCAGCTCATCTTTGTACGACTCCAACCCCAGCAGCTGCAGGATCTGCAACGCGCGGTCCGAGATCTCAGCCTCGTTGCGACGATAACGCCTGGTGTTGAAATACATGTCGAACAGGCTGGAACGGGGATACACATGAGAAGAAGCCGACACGTTCTCCAAAACGGTGAAGTCGGCGAACAGGAGATTCATCTGGAACGTCCGCCCGATGCCGAGCTCTGCCACGGTGTGCGGCTTCTTCCGCGTGATGTCTTCGCCGTCGAAGAAGACCCGTCCCGAGGTGGGCGGGAAGACCCCCGTCACCAAGTTGAAGACGGTCGACTTGCCGGCTCCGTTGGGTCCGATCAGCCCGACGACCTCTCCTTCATCGACGTACGCGTTGAAACCGTCGACGGCCGTCAACCCGCCGAAGCGCTTGGTCAGATTGTCAATCTGCAGCAACATCGCGTGCCCTCTCCCTTCTCCAGCTCTTGACGCGAGCCACCGCGGCCTGGATCAAACCGGCGAATCCTCCCGGCATCAGGTAGACGAACAAGAACAGGATGCCCGCGGATATGAAGGGTGAGTAGGTCTTGAGAGACCGGAAGTACTCGGGGATCAGGATCAGTATGAACGATCCTACGATCGGACCGAAGAAGTTGTTGACGCCACCTACCAAGACGTACATGAACAACCACATGGTCGCCATGAAGTTGTAGCTGCTGGTGGCGATCGTTCCCATGTAATGAGCGTAGCCGGCTCCTGCAAGCCCCACGAAGAAGCTGCCTATCGCGACGGCCAGGATCCGGTACTTGGCCTCGTTGATCCCGACGCTCTCGGCCACCAGATGTGACTGCGAGATAGCCTTCATATTCGTGCCGATCCGGCTGAACTCGAAGCGGTACAAGGCCGCGGCGCTCAGGATCATGAGACCGAGGGCGGCGTAGTACCAGCTCACCTTGGAATTGCCGAACATGGGCGTGATGCCGGAGAAGCCGCTGTAACCGCCGGTCCACGTTCCGCCCGCGTTCAGGATCTGGATGATGGCCACTCCGAGGAACAGACTGCCCATCGCATAGTAGAGGGCCCTCAGCCGAGAGAACGAGACCGCGACCATGACGCCAATGATCATGGTGAACACGGCGGCGCCGGGAATGGTCAGCTCGGGAGGCAGATGCAACCATTTGGCCGCCATGCCACTCGCATAGGCGCCGACACCCATGAAGGCGGCGTGACCGAGGGGGAACTGGCCCGAGATAACGATCGCCCGGAGGCTGAGCGCGGCAATGACATAGAAGAAGACCATCACGAGGATGTGAAGGCTGTAGAGCGATTCCATCAACAGCGGGATCACGCCGAGCAGGATGACCGCCACCACGAGGATGCCGTATCCCGCCGACCGTGTCTTATCTGCGGCGAAGCGACTCAAGGCGTTCATGCCTCACGTCCGAAGAAACCTCGGGGTCTCAACAGCAACACGACGACCACGACGATGTACGGGATGGCATCGGCTACCGCGCCATCGAAGATGACGGGAGCGACCGCGTCGAGACCCCCGAGGATGAGACCGGTAACAAAAATGCCTCCTATGCTTCCGATACCTGCCAGGATGACCAGCACCAGGGCCTTGATCAACATCAGATCCCCCATGTACGGAGACAGCATCAGATAAGATCCCATCAGACAGCCGGCGAGAGCCGCCATGCCGCTCCCTATAGCACAGGCAAGCGCCGAGACTCGGTGCACGTTGATGCCGCTCAGAGCCGCTCCCTCGATATCCTGTGAGATCGCCTGCATCTGCTGACCGTGCTTGGTCCGTCTGACAAACCACGAGACCAACACCAGCAAGGCGGCGCCGATCAAGAAGATGGTGATCCTCTGGTAGCTGACACTCACCACTCCAAACCGCAAGTACCCGTCGAAAAACGATGGAAGCGCCTGCATCCGTGTGCCCAATAGGGCGTTGACGGCCGTCTGCAGGACCACGTTGATGCCGACTCCGACCATGACGATACGGTTGAAGTCACCTGTGAACGGCCGGAAGCAGAACCTCTCCAGCACTACGCCGAAACCCGCCATTATGAGCGTTGCGATCAAGATGGCGACCCACGGATTCACTCCGGCTGAATTGATCAAAGCAAACCCGATGTATCCGCCGACCATATACACGGCGCCATGCGCAAGATTGAGAATCCCGAGCATGTTGAAAAGGAAGGCGAACCCAAGCGCAACCAGGATGTACATCGAGGACAAGATCAGAACGTTGAATATGGTTGCGACCACTTGTTCCATGCAGGCGTTTTCCTCTGAATACAGACTTCAGGGCCGACACTACTCCGGTGGTCCTGGGTCAAGCCTGGACGGCCTGCGCCAGGACCACCGGGATATTCAGAACATCTCTCTCCGACTCCGCACTTCAGGCAGGATGATACCCGGTCGGTTTCGTATCGAGACCGTCTATCATGGGATCTGACCTATGTCGACCCATCCGGCCGCGACCTGCTGACCATCCTTCATCATCTGCATACACATCGGGTGCGCGACGGCGTGGTTCGCAATGCCGTGAGTCTGTTCGCCGCCCATGCGACCGGTGCCGAAAAGGGTCTCGATCGTATCGATCTCGGTCTCCCAGAATGCAGCGATCTCGGTCGGGTCTAGGCTCTGCGCCATCTCGATGGCGTTGACCAGGACAATAAGGGAGTTGGCATACTCGAGATACACGGCGGTGTCCTCCCCGAGCTTAGCCTGTAGCCGCTTGATCAGCTCCGCCATCATGGGAGGATTCTCCGGGTCGCCGGGCGTGGCGGCGTTGCTGAAGATGCCGTCTGCCGCGATCCCACCGGCCACATTGTAGATGTCCCCGCAATTGGCGAGCAATGCTGTCACATAGGGCACCTCTTCATTGCCAAGCTCGCGGTACGACTTCACCAGGCTGGCCACATGAGAGATGATGCCTGTGATATGGAGAACCGCATCGACTTCGCCGATTGCGTTCAGCTTGGCGCCGATCGGGCTGAAGTCCTGCAGTTCGTTGGCGAAACCTATGATCGAGTCGCCGGCGATAGTCACATCCTGCGCCGCCAGGAAGTTCTTGACGATGGGAGTCATGTAGGGGATGCCGCCATCATCGACGAGCACGACCGCGACGTTCTTTGCGCCGGGATAATATTCCTTAAGCGAGGCGATGGAGGCCATGGAGCGGCCTACGAAACCGTTGCAGGTGAGGAACGTGTACGGCGTGGTGGCGTCGACCTCACCCGGCTGTAGGACGCTGTAGGCGGCCGACTGAAGCACTTTGTTCTGGTTGCAGATCGGCGAGACCACCGTGTTGAACATGGCATTCGCGCCCACGATGTACTGGACCTTGTTGTCGAAGATCAGTTTGTTCACCGCCGCTGCGCAGCCGTCGAAGTCGGACTGAGTGTCTTCCAATACAAGTTCGATCGTGTACGGCTGACCGCCGACCGTGATGCCGCCGTCTTCGTTGATCAGTGCGGCTGCTATTCTCAGCTCTTCCGCCGCTACGATATCTTGGGCGGATATCCACCCGGTCAATCCGATGGGCACGCCGATGGTCAACGTCTTGGCCGCCCCGGCCGTGGTCTCGGTGCCGCCGGCCGTGGTCTCGGTGCCGCCGGCCGTGGTCTCGCTTCCTCCGGTAGTAGTCGTGGCGTCGTCTTCACCACAGGCCACAGCGAATGCGCCCAGTACGAGCGCCAAGATCAGCCCGACGACGATCCAGTGACTCTTTCTCATCGTTCCCTCCTTCAAGCCCTTCTCTCTTCTGTTTCGCGCCGTCCGCAACGGATGGCCGCCCCATGTTCCTTCGGTTTCACGGGAACCGTAGAATGCTGCCCGCGAACCGACGATGCCCTGTCTTCTGACCCTAGACTCACACCTCCTCGTCCGGATTATGGGGACGATCGATAGAAAGCACTTGCTAGGACGCCCACACAACACTGAGCTCTTAGTCGTCCATTCCCGCGCCTAACTTACTGGGCGCCCACTAATTTGTCAAGCCGATAATGGCGACCTGTACAGATGAAATATGATATAGATGAATAGCGCGAGTGCGGACGGCGGCAGCGGCCCGTCATGACGTCGGCGCTATGACGACCGGCGAAGCGCCCGTAGCGAAAAGACGGTACCGAAAGGAAATACGAGTGGCCACACACAGGATGCCGGCCGAGAAGCGCAAGAAGCAGATAGTAGAGGTCGCATTGGGGGTCGTCGACAAGTACGGGCTCCACGGCGCCACCATGGCCCGCGTCGCACGTGGCGCCGGTGTCACCCAGGCCGCTCTCTACACGCACTTCAAGAACCGAGAGCAGATTCTGCTGGCAGTCCTTGACACCATCTACGAGGAGATATTCAGGATCCAAGAAGGCGCCAGGAACAAGCCTGTGATCGAGGGGCTCCGCGAGGCGACCAATGTCTACTCGCGCTTCGTCGGTGGGCGAAGGACAGGCGGTCACGCATATCTTCTGCTTGAATTCGTCACCGGTTCGCGGGAACACGGCCTACGCGAGGCGCTGGGTCGCCACCAGCTGGCCGCAACCAGACAGCTCGCCGACATAATCGAGGAGGGAAAGGACCGAGGCGACATCCCCGAGCATGTGGATTCGGAGCAACTGGCCTGGATGGTGACCGGCTGGTCCTGGGCCCTGGATGTCGCCCAGCTCATGGGGCTTCGCTCTTCGTGGCATCCAAACGTGTCGGTGGAACTCCTGGACCGCATCCTGGACGGCATCGACGGCAGACCGGACTCTGTGGGCGCGGTCTTATCGTAGACGCAGCAGCCGCAGGCCTTGCGACAGGCCGAGACTCCCTCACCCCTTCCTCGTCCGCGTAGGTCCCATCAGTACGTCACAAAACTGGGCAACCAGGTGGCCAGGATCGGAAACAGGATAAGCAGCACAGCCAAGACGACCATCGCGACCAAGAACAGCGCTGCGCCCTTGAATATCCTCCCCATGGCAACATCAGGCGCCACTCCCTTGATGATGTACACGTTGATGCCCACGGGCGGAGTTATGACCCCCATCTCTACCACCAACACGATGATGACCCCGAACCAGATGGGATCGAAACCCAGAGCCTGGACCGTCGGGTAGAGGATGGGCACCGTCAGAGTGACCATAGCAAGGGAGTCCATAAAGCATCCCGCGACCAGATAGATGGCGAGTAGCAGGATCATCACCACGTTCGGCGGGACCGGAAGGCCGGCGAGGGAGTCCGCCGCCGCCCTTGGTATCCCAGTGACGGCCATGAAGTGGCCGAACACCGTTGCACCTGCCACGATGGTCATGACCATGGCGGTGATAAGCAGGGTATCCTTGATCGCGAGCCAGAACTTCTGCAGGTTCAGGCTCCTTCTAAGCACTCCTATGGCGATGGCCGCCGCTGTGCCTACACCCGCCGCCTGAGTGGGACTGAAGAGCCCGGCGAACATGCCGCCCAGCACCAGAGCGAAAAGGAACACCATCTCGAAGAGCCCGGTCAGACCCAACAGTTTCTGCTTCATGGTGGTCGTGCCCCCGGCCGGCGCTGAGGCCGGCTTGAACAGGGTCCAGATGTACACAACCATACAGAATAGGAAGGCCAGGATCAGGCCGGGGACCACCCCCGCGATGAACAGCTTGCCGATGGATTGCTCGGTCAAGATCCCGTAGACGATGAAGATGGTGCTGGGAGGGATCATGATCCCCAGGCTGCCGGCGGCGGCCAGCATACCGGCCGATAAACCAGGATCGTATCCGTGCCGCCGCATCTCAGGTATGGCTACCTTACCCATGGCCGCCGCGGTGGCGCTGGTGGACCCGCATATAGCCGAGAACCCGGCCGTAGCGACTATCGTAGCCAAGGCCAACCCTCCGCGCATCCTGCCGAATATGGTGTACGCTCCGTCGTACAGTCTGCCGCTCATCCCCGCGTAAAATGCCACAGAGCCCATGAAGACGAACATGGGTATGACCGTCAGGCTGTAGCTCGACCAAGTGTCCCAGAAGTCACGCGCGAGGAGACCCAGCCCGGCCTCGGGACCCTTGATGACCATGAATCCGGCGGTGCCCACCAAAGCCATGGTGAAGGCCACGGGCATGCCGAGCAGAAACACCACCACGAGCACGACTATGCCGATGATCCCAACCATCACCGGGTCCACGTTGTGACCGCCTTCGCTATTGATTTGACAAGATCTGCGATCAGAACCACGAGTGTGACTACGAAGCAGCAGGCCATCGCGTAGACAAACGGATAGTAGGGGATCTTCTTTGTCATGGACACTTCGCCGGTGACCCTGAGCTTGTGGGCGTACTTGAAGCTGTAGTAAGCCATCAACGCGAACAGACAGACACTGAGCACGAACATCAGAGCATCGACGACCAGCTTCACCCGTCGAGGGAACCTCCCCACGATGAAATCCACGGCGACATGTCCGCGCATGACCTGCGTATGCGCCACCGCAAAAGCGATCGCGACAACCGCGAGGAAGGCCACGATCTCTATGCCTCCCGGCACCGGGTGCGAGAACACCTTGATCCCGATGACGTCCGCGACTATGAGGAGAAGCATGCCTATCAGACCGGCTCCGGCCACCCAGAACAGGATCCTGGTCAGGAAGACGACCCACCTGTCCAGTCTGCCCGGCAGTCCCTTAGCTCCTCCGGCTTCCTGAGTCGGCAAAGGCTCTTGATCGGGAGGGAGCATCTCCATAGGACCTCCTTGCCCAACACCTTCTCTTTGCGCATGGAGGCGGGGCTATCGCCCCGCCTCCATGCTGGTTTCTGTCGCTATGTACAAGACTCCGTTATCTAGTGCCCGCGCGTCTCTCCCATACTCTACTGCGCCGACGGAGACTTGATGTTGTCCTTCACCCACGCGGCGCAATCCGCCTCGCTCGGAGCCTTGGGCAGCCACTCCTGAATCTTGCTGGTTACGAATCCCTCGTAATCATCCGTGAATCCGGCAGCCTTCAGGTCTGCCAGCTTCTTGTCGACTATCGGCCGGACGGCCGCCTTCCAAGCAGCTCCCTCCTCCTCCGACAGATCGATCACCTCGCGGCCTTGTTCGAGCGAGGTGAAGAACTCCACACCGGCGTGATCATAGGCCGCAGCCACCTTTGCGAAGGCCTCGATCGACTCCTGGGCCACATCGGTGAAGACCTGCTGGATATCAGCCGGCAGCTGGTCCCACTTGTCCTTGTTCATGACCATGTACATGGCCGTGATGGAGCCGATGGGGAAGCACTGGGTCAGGTACTTGACCACCTCGCCATGCTTCCAGCCGGCGAGAACCTCGCGGGGAGCGATGCTCCCATCGATCGTATTTTTGGACAGCAACTCGTAGGCCTCGTTCTGCGCCGCGGCATAACCCTCCGCACCGAGCGCGCCCGCGATGGCGGCGCCTACACCGGTCGACCGGATGACCATCCCCTTGACGTCGGCCAGAGTCCTCACCGGTTTGCTGGCCGTGAAGAGCACCTGGGGGCCGGTCCCGTACAGGCACAACACGTGCACGCCATCGAGCTCGGCCGGCCTGAACTCGTTGTAGAACTCGTTCACCACCATAGTGTCGACGTACCCATGGGAATATCCGAGCGGATAGTCCAGGAGCTCCATGACGGGGAAGACGCCCGGAGTGTACGTGAAGCATGAGAATCCAAGGTCGGCGATGCCGGTCACCACGCTGTCAAAGACCTTGTCGGCCTTGGTCAAGGATCCTCCCGGCAGATACTCGAACTTCACTGCGCCGTTGGTGCGCTCGTCTATCTCCGCGCACAGCATCTCAGACACGATACCGATGTTGTTTGTGGGCGGGAAAAAATTGTTGAAAGTGAACTTCCAGGTTTCCTCAGCGTGGCCGGCGGTCGTTGTCTTCTCGTCTTTGCCACAGGCGACCAATCCCATGGCCAATCCCAGTACCAACACCAACCCTACGATCAACGCCCTCTTCATCTGCCCGCCCTCCTTTTGCTGTTCTCGATCGGCCCCTGGTAGGCCGCCCGATTTGCCAAAAGAGCACACACTCGAACTGTATCAAGTGCTGAATAGCGTTTGTGAAGCCCCCGTCGCGTGTCGAGTTCTGAGCGTCGCTGAGGTGTTAGGGTCCTGAATCATCTGCCCTTGTACCCATTTCTGAGACATCCGAATCAGCCAACCGACTCGAGCCGGCATCGCCGCCCGTGCGATCGGTCAGCGCCGTACCTTCAGGCGCCGCGTCTTCCCGTGCGGCGTCGACGGGTCCGCCCCCCTCGTGACGACCGGAGGCCGTCCTACGCAACCGAGTCAGCTCCCCGGCCAGGTCCTTGATCTCATCGCGCAGCTTAGCAGCGTACTCGAAGCGAAGCTCCTCGGCGGCCTGGAACATCTCCTCTTCCAGCGTGGCCATGAGCCGCTCTGCTTCCTCCGCCGACATCTCCTCGCCTCCGGTGGTCCTGCGCCGTTCCTTGTAGGGCACACTGCCACTGATGCCCAGGAGCTCGGCGATGTCGGAGACGCCTTTGACGATGCTCCTGGGTTCGATGCCGTGCTCTTCGTTGAAGGCCAGCTGCGCAGCGCGCCGACGGTCGGTCTCGGAGATGGCCCGCTCCATCGCAGTCGTGCGTTTGTCGGCGTACATGATCACCGTACCCTCCACGTTGCGGGCCGCCCGACCGATGGTCTGCACCAGAGCCGTCTCGCCGCGCAGGAAGCCCTCCTTGTCGGCGTCGAGGATGGCAACCAACGTCACCTCGGGCAGGTCGAGGCCTTCGCGGAGCAGGTTGATCCCCACCAACACATCCACCTCACCGAGACGGAGCTCCCGGACCACCTTGATACGTTCGATGGTGTCCACCTCCGAGTGCAGATAACGGACGCGGAACCCCATCTCCAGAAGGTAATCGGTGAGATCTTCGGCCATCTTCTTGGTCAGCGTGGTGACCAAGGTGCGCTGGCCTTTGTCGACACGCATGCGGATCTCGTTCATGAGGTCGTCGATCTGGTGCTTGGTCGGCCGCACCTCCACCCGAGGATCGACCAGGCCGGTAGGCCGCACAAGCTGTTCGACCACTTGGGTCGAAACGGAGGTCTCCCACTCCCCGGGCGTGGCCGAAACGAGAACCAACTGAGGAACGCGCTCGATGAACTCCTCAAAGCGCAGGGGCCGGTTGTCCAACGCAGAGGGCAGACGAAAACCATGTTCCACCAGCATGGTTTTGCGGCTGCGGTCGCCTTCATACATGCCGTGCAACTGCGGCACCGTCATATGCGACTCGTCGATGAAAACGAGGAAGTCCTCAGGAAAGAAGTCAAGAAGCGTGTAGGGCGGCTCACCGGGCCTGCGGCCGGAGAGGATGCGTGAGTAGTTCTCGATGCCGTTACAATAGCCGAGCTCGCGGAGCATCTCCATATCGTACTGGGTGCGTTGCCGTAGACGGAAGGCCTCCAACTGCCTGCCTTGAGCCTCGAGTTCGGCCACCCGTGACTCCAATTCGGAGGCGATCTCTTCTAGAGAGCGCTCGATGGAATCCTCCGCGGTCACGAAGTGAGTGGCAGGATAGACGGCAACGGCAGACAAACGATCTACGATCTCCTGGGTGAGCGGATCCACCTTGACGATCTCCTCCACCTGATCACCCCAGAGCTGCACGCGCACGGCGTATTCGTCGTAGGCCGGCCACACCTCGAAGCTGTCGCCCCGCACCCTGAACTTGCCCCTCACGAACCCGATATCGTTCCGCTCGTAGTGGATCTTCACCAGTTTGGCGAACACCTCGTCACGGCTGATATCGTCGCCTTGTTTCAAGAGCACCACTTGCCCCAGGTATTCCTGCGGCGAACCCAGTCCGTAGATACACGACACCGAGGCCACGATCACCACGTCGCGCCGCATCAGAAGGCTGGAGGTGGCCGCGTGGCGCAACCGATCGATCTCCTGGTTGATGGAGGAGTCCTTCTCGATGTACGTGTCGGTAGCGGGAAGGTAGGCTTCAGGTTGGTAGTAGTCGTAGTAGGAGACGAAGTACTCCACGGCGTTCTCGGGAAGGAACTCCCGGAACTCATTGCAGAGCTGCGCGGCCAGGGTCTTGTTGGGCGCTATGACCAAGGCCGGCCTGCCCGCCCTCGCGATTATGTTGGCCATGGTGAAGGTCTTGCCCGAACCGGTGACTCCTAGGAGAGTCTGGAACCGGTCGCCCCGCTCCAGGCCCTCTACAAGTCGGGAGACGGCCTGCGGCTGATCGCCCTGCAGTTGGTAGTCTGCCCGCAATCGGAACGGACCCATATCAGCCCTCCTGCCATGGTGCGACAGGAATCATGTCGAACCTCCCGAGCCCGAGAATGCGTCCGGATGAACCCGCGTGTACAGCTCTCTGTGGTGCTCTACGCGCCGGACGAACTCTTGAGTCTCCGGATAGACGATGTCGACAAGATCGAACGACTCCGCACCACCGGCCGTCGCCAGCCAGCCGTCGACCGTGCCCTGCCCTGCGTTGTACGCAGCCAAAGCTATCCGGGTACGATCGTCGAATCTGTCCATGAGATAGCGCAGATAGCACGCACCCAGCTCCAGGCTATCGGCGGGATCGGTAAGAACAGGGTCGGAGTCTCCCTGCCAGATATCGAGACCGGTCACCCAGTCGGCGGTGCCGGGCATCAGTTGCATGAGACCCACGGCACCCGCCGGCGAGACCGCCGCCGCCCGGTAACCGCTCTCGGTCTTTGCCACCGCCGCCACCAGGTAAGGATCCAGATCGTACCGCTGGGCGACCTGGGCGATCTCCTCTGCGTAGAGAATAGGCTCAGCCTGCTCTTCGGCGGCTCCCCCCCGAGCGGCCAAGACGACGGCCAGGATGATCGCCGCTACAACGATCGCAACGAGGATCGAGAGGCGGAGCAGACCGCGCACCCGTGTGCGGCTCCCCATCTTCTCAGTCACCGGTCTCCTACCAGGAAAGCGCGCGCGTGTTGATAGGCCTCGCACACGAACCGACGAAGATCATCGACGGTACCGTTGTTGCAGAAGACCAGGTCGCTCCCTTCCACTCGTCTCTCCTCGGACGCCTGCAGGATCTCAAACTCAGCGAACTGGTCGAGATCGAAAGAATGTACTGATCGCCGTCGCCGGACTTGCTCTCCCGCCTCGATGGTGACCACCATGTCGAACAGGCCGGCCAGATCAGCCTCAAAGAGCAGGGGGACCTCCACCACCGACACTGTTTCAGGGGGAGCAGTCTTGATCCACGCCCTGATCCGCTCCGCGACGCGGGGATGCGTGAGCGACTCCAGCCAGCGCAGCCTGTCGACCCGGCCGCGAATCTCGTGGGCCAGCCTAACGCGGTCGACAAATCCCCTTTCGTCAACCACATGCGCTCCGAAATGGGCGGCTATCTCAGCCGACATCCCCCGCTGACGATACAGGTCGTGCACAATCTTATCCGCGGAGAGGGTGCGGGCGCCCAGTTCGCCGAACAAAGCCAACGCCGTGCTCTTGCCTGCACCAATGCCACCCGTCAACCCGACGGCTACGACCTTGCGCCGTTCCTGGGTCACGTCTCCTCCCCAAGGACAGAGAGCGCCATTAGGCGCTCCCATGTAAGGTCCGACGGTAATGTGGCTCAGTCGTCCTGGGGGCCGGTCTCTTCCTCCACCTGAACGACAGGCTCGTCGACTTCCACCCCGGCTTCGGCCCCTGCCCCGGGCGCCTCTTCAGCCTCGGTGCCGGGCTCAGCTGCCTCCTCAGGGGTCTCGTCGCCAGGCACCTCCGCGGCACCTGAAGCTTCGTCGCCATCGGGAGCTTCGTCGGTACCGGGAGCTTCGTCGGTACCGGGAGCTTCGTCGCCATCGGGAGCTTCGTCGGCCTCAGGAGCCTCCTTAGCAGCCTCGGTCGCCTCGGTCTCAGGCTCTGCGCCCTCCTCAGGCTCTCTACCTTCCTCGGGCTCTTCGCCCTCCTCAGGCTCTTCGTCCTCGACCAGCGCATCCTCGTGGATACGGTACTCGGGCTCGAGTCGCTTCAGGCTGAGAGAGAGCCGACGACGATCCGGGTCGATCTCTATGATCTTGACATTGACTTCCTGGCCGGGGCGGACGATCTCAGACGGGTCCTCCACATGGTGCTGGGCCAGCTCCGAGATATGGATAAGACCCTCGACTCCCTCTTCGATCTCCACGAATGCTCCGAACGACACCAGCTTGGTGACCTGTCCGTGGACTATCTCGTTGACCTGACGGTTCTCGAAGACCTGCTGCCAGGGATCCTTCTGGGTCTGCTTGAGACCGAGAGAGATGCGCTGTCGCTCGCGATCGATATCAAGGACCCGGACCTCGACCTTCTGGCCGATAGTCAGAACCTCAGACGGGTGATTCACATGACTCCAGGACAGCTCAGAGATATGGATAAGGCCATCGATGCCCTCCAGATCGACGAAGGCCCCGAAGTCGACGATGTTGGAGATGGTGCCTGTGACCAGGTCGCCCACGTTCATACGATCAAGGATCTGCTCACGCGCCCCACGGCGCTCTTCCTCAAGCACGGCCCGCCGGCTGAGCACCACATTATTGCGGAACCGGTTCAGCTCGATGACCCGACATTCGAGGGCCTGGCCGAGGAACTCCTCCAGCTCGGCCACCCGGCGGATATCGACCAGGGAAGCGGGGAGGAACCCTCGCACGCCCAGATCGAGGATGAGACCGCCCTTGACCACCTCGATGACGTTGCCTGTGACGGGGGTGCCTTCCTCGGCGGCCTTCTCGATGCGCTGCCAGGCCCGCTCGAACCGGGCGCGTTTGCGCGATAGGATCAGCCGGCCGTCGGCATCCTCTTTGGTCAGCACCAGCGCGTCGACGATATCGCCGACTGCCACTTCTTCAGCAGGATCCACCGACTTTCTGATAGACAGCTCGTTTGCCGGGACCACCCCCTCGCTCTTATAGCCGATGTCGACCAGGACCTCGTCCTTGTCGACCCGGACCACAGTCCCGGTGACGATATCCCCCTCTTCAAAGCTCATGATCGTCGCGTCGTAGTTGGGAATCATCTTCCCATCTACCTCGACCATGAGATCCTGTCCACCCTGCAGCGTTTGTACTTCTTGGTCGTCGGTGTGTTCGTCTGGCATGTAGTGTCTATATCCTTCCCAAAGGGACGCCTAAGCCCCGCCAAACGGCAGCGCATGTGCCGGTAGTATACCTATGCCTCGGGGAAAAGCAAACGTCCGAAAACCGCGAGAGCAGCGGCTGTCCGAGCGATGGTCAGGGCCCCGCCCTCAGCGTCTAGTCGTCTCACTTGGCCGACAACCAGTCAGGTCCCACCCCTGCATCGACGCCCAGGGGGGGTTCCATGTCGAAGGCGGCGACCATCTCCTCTGTAACGGCGTCCCGCACCCTTACGGCCTCCTCCTCCGGCGTCTCAAAAACGAGCTCGTCGTGCACCTGCAACACCAGCCGCGAACGAGGGAAGTCGCTCTTCAGCCGCTCGTGGCAACGGATCATCGCCACTTTGATTATGTCCGCAGCGCTCCCTTGGATGACCGAGTTCACGGCCAGCCTCTCCCCTAGGGAACGCTCCTGGAAGCTGCCGGAGGCCAACTCGGGTATCGGCCGACGACGACCGAAGACCGTGGCCACCCAGCCCTGGCTCCGCGCGATCGCGACGGTCTCCTCGATGAAGGCCTTGACCCGGGGCAACCGCCGGAAGTAGTTCTCGATGTAGACGGCCGCTTCGTCTCTCTCGATGCCCAGATTCTGACTGAGCCCGAACGCTGAAATACCGTACATGATGCCGAAATTGACCGCTTTGGCATACCGCCGGTAGGTGGCGTCAACCTGGTCTTCAGGGAGCCCGAAGACCTCCGCCGCGGTGCGGGTATGGATGTCCTCCCCTCGAGCGAACGACTCAAGAAGAGTCGGCTCCCCTGCGAGATAGGCCATGATACGCAACTCGATCTGCGAGTAGTCCGCGACCACCAGGGCGTTCCCAGGCTCGGCCGTGAAACACTGCCGGACCTGCGCCCCCAGAGCGGTCCGCACCGGGATATTCTGCAGGTTGGGGTCACTCGATGACAACCGCCCCGTGGCCGCCACCGTCTGGTGGAAAGTAGTATGAAGCCGCCCTGTAGATGGATCGACCACCTGAGGCAGGGCCAGCAGATAGGTCGACATGAGCTTCGACAGCTCACGATGATTGAGAATATGTTCGACGATGGGATGGTGATCTCGCAGCGCCTCGAGCGTCTTGGCGTCGGTCGAGTACCCCGTCTTGGTCCTCCGCTGCCGAGCCAGCCCCAGCCGGTCAAAAAGAATGCGGCTCATCTGCTGCGGGGAACCGAGATTGAATTCTTCTCCCGCCAGTTCGTATATGCAGGTCTCCAGCTCCTCAAGCTGGTCTTGGATCTTTCCGGCGATCTCCCCCAGTCGGTAGCAGTCCAGATGGATCCCGGCCTGCTCCATCGCGATGAGCACGGCCGTGAGGGGCAGCTCGATGGTGCGGAAGAGGTCCCACATGCCCTGCCCGCGCAGATCTCGTTCTTGGCGGGCGGCCAACGGGAGCAGTGCCGCCGCCGCCGCGGCGGCCGGCGGGGCCTCCGGCAGGGAGATGCCGTTCTCCCGCACCAGGTCCTCCAGTCGGTACTCTCTCCGGCCGGGAGCCAGAAGGTATGCGGCAAGAAAGGTATCGTGCCCCGCCTGTGGTATCAGTCCATGAAGTACCCGCGAAGCTTTGAAGTCGTGGCACACGACCGTAGCGCCGCTCAGAAGATCCTGTAGCCGTGCCGTACTCCAGGCGCCGGGTTCCACCCGACCCGCCGTATAAGCTGCGTAGTCTTCGAGCTTTGCATCCTCCGAGGCCTGCGCCGTCCAGACGACCGCCTCGTCCTGTTCCACCGCCAGGCCGACCGCACGCGACCGATCGACGAGACCCCCCAAAGCCTCGACATCGTCTGCGGCGATCCACGTCGTTGACAGCGCGACGCCGGCCCCCCGGCCGTCCGCCGGCCGAGGTGCCGGCAGCAAAGGTTCTATTCGCCCGAGCAACGTGTTGAACTCGAATCTTTCGAACAGTTCCTCGAGCTTATCCCTCTGGAGTCGGTGAGGCGCCGAGGTGCTGCTGATGTCGAGAGGAGCGTCATGCTCAAGAGAAGCGAGCCGTTTGGAGAGGATCGCGGTCTCGCAGTGTTCTTTCAGCAGCCGTCGCCGCTTCTCACCGCTCACCTGGTCGGCGTGGGTCAGGACCTCTTCGAGGCTGCCGAACCGGGCCAACAACTGAGCCGCCGTCTTCTCCCCGATACCCGGCACTCCGGGGATGTTGTCCGACGTATCGCCTTTCAGACCGATGAGGTCGGGAATCAGGCGGGGCGGCACACCGAAGCGTTCTTCCACAGCCGCCGGGTCGTAGATCTTCACTTCCGTCATACCCCGCGTGTTGGACATGATGCTCACGTGAGGTCCCGCCAATTGAAGCGCATCCCGGTCACCGGTCACGATGACGGTCTCCCGCCCTTCGCTTTCCGCCCGGCGCGCGAGGGTCGCAAGGATATCGTCTGCCTCGTAGCCGGGGACCGCCAGATTGACGAACCCGAAGGCCTCGGATAATTCCGCGAAATACGGCCACTGCTCCGAGAGTAGGTCGGGCATAGGCTTGCGCTGCGCCTTGTACTCCTCAAACTCCTCGTGCCTGAAAGTCTTCTCTGGGGAATCCCAGGCCACGATCAATGCAGACGGGCGGTACTCCGTCAGGATCTTGATTACCATCAGACAGAACCCGTACAGGGCATTGGTCGGAAATCCGCCCGAGGTGGCTATATCCTGCGGCAGGGCGAAGAACGCCCTGTAGGCGACGTTGTTGCCGTCGAGGACGAATAGCGGGCCTCGGCGGTCGTCCATTTACAGAATCTCAAGATAGCGGTCGACTTCCCAGGAGGTCACGAGGGCCCGGTAAGAATCCCATTCTGCGCGTTTGTTGCGGATCAGGTACTCGAAGATATGGTCTCCCAGGGCCTCGCGCATGAGCTCCGAGTTCTCGAAGGCGATGATGGCTCCTTCGATGTCGCCGGGAAGCGACCGGATGTTGGCTAGATGCCGTTCCTCCGCGCCCATCTCGTATATGTTGTCGGTGGATTCGGGAGGCAACTCCATACGCTTCTCGATCCCCTTCAGACCGGCGGCCAGCATGACGGTGAAGACCAGATAGGGGTTGGCGGCCGGATCGGGGTTGCGCATCTCGACCCGTGTCGCCTGCTCCTTGCCCGGTTTATACATCGGCACCCTGACCAGGGCCGAGCGGTTCCGACGAGCCCAGCAACAGTAGATAGGGGCCTCATATCCGGGGACCAATCGCTTATAGGAGTTGACCCACTGATTGGTCACGAGGCACATCTCTGCGGCGTAGCGGAGTAACCCGGTTACGTACGCTTTGCAGGCCGCCGACATGTGACAGGCGTCCTCAGCGTCGAAGAAGGCGTTACGGCCGTCCTTGAACAGCGACTGATGCACGTGCATCCCTGAGCCCGCCTCGCCATACATGGGCTTGGGCATGAAGGTGGCGTGGATACTATTGGCGTTGGCCACCTCCTTCACCAACAAGCGGTAGGTCATGACGGCATCGGCCATGGTGAGGGCATCCTTGTAGCGCAGGTCGATCTCGTGCTGGGACGGACCGCACTCATGATGCGCGTACTCGACTTCGATACCGATCTCTTCCAGGGCGGAGACCGTCTCGCGGCGGACGCTGGTGGATACATCCAAAGAGGTGAGATCGAAGTAGCCGCCGCGGTCGAGAACGTCGGTACGGGTGTTGTCCTTGAAGTAGTAGAACTCCAGCTCGGGGCCCACGTACATCGTGTAGCCCATCTCGGCGGCCTTACCAAGCATGCGTTTCAGAGCGAACCGTGGATCGCCCGCGTAGGGCCGTCCGTCCGGCTGGATGATGTCGCAGAAGATCCGGGCGGTGCGGTCTTTTTCCTGCATACCGGGCAGAATGGCGAACGTAGCCGGATCGGGCATGGCGACCATATCAGATTCCTGAACCCGGGCGAAACCCTCGATGGACGAACCGTCGAACCCCATGCCCTCTTCAAGGCAGGTCTCAAGTTCGCGGCGCGTCATCGCCAGGCTCTTGAGGAAGCCGAGCACATCCGTGAACCAAAGCCGGATGAACTTGACGTCGTGCTCATCGACAAGACGTACGACGTCTTCCTTCGTCAGCGTGCTACCCACCATGCCCCTCCTTACGTTACGCCGTCCCTCTAAGACTAGCACTGGGACCGCATGGGGAGCGAACGCCGGTCGCAGCCGGTTCAGTCTAGGGAGATCTCCGTCCCGATATCCGGCACGCCGTACCCCTCAGTACCCCTCAGGCCGAGCATTGACCGGCTGAACGGAATCGAGGCCGTACGCATCGCCCGCAGCGCTGATGCCGAGCCCTACCGTCGCGTCCGGCCTTACGCCCTCCTCTGTGGCCGATGCGAGTCCTTTCCGAAGAGACGCGGTTCTCACCGGCGCCCGCGAACTATCCGCTCGCTAGTCGGAATCGACCTGCTTGGGAGTGGAGGGCGGCTCCGCCGGTAGTTCAGCCTCTATCCCTGAATGCGCCGCCGCGGCCGACTCGGTCGTTGAGGCCGGCTCGGTCGTTGAGGCCGACTCGGTCGTCGTGGCCGACTCGGTCGTCGTGGTGGTCTCAGTTGCGGCGGCCGATCCGGTGGTCGTCATGGTCGGTTGGGGCTGAGTGGAGAGAGCGCTCTTGACGTTGGTCGCCCGCTTAAGCTCGGAGACGGTCGACTTCATCTCATCCAAGCCCACTGCATCTCGTACTTCGTCCACAGCAGACTTGATCTCGTCGATGCCCGTTGCCTCACGGACCTCTGCGACGGTTGAGACGATATCTTCCTTGTTGTCTCTCAGACCCTTCTTGAAGCCTCTGATCGACTTTCCAAGCGAAGAACCTAGCTCGGGCAGCTTCTTGGGACCGAAGATGATGAGGATCAGCACGAGAACTATCGCGATCTCCCACATACCGATATTGGCCATATGCAAACCCTCCTCGCGACTCGGCCCGGCGCGCACCGCCGAACCACACGGACGCCGAGTCTCAGTTCGTCTCTATTTAACCACACCGTCCGAGCCGTTACCGGCCCGCCCCGCGTTCCGCATATCCGAGCCGGTGTGAGAGATCGTCTCCGAGCTGCATGACCCTACGGATCAGCAGAGGTAGCCTTTCAGCCGAGAACCGCTGTACGATGCCGGAGATGCTGACCGCCGCGACCACCGACCCCTCAGCATCCCGAACCGGTGCCCCCAGGCCGCAGGTGTACAGGATGATGTCCTCCCAGCTCACCGCGTACCCGTGTTCTTGGATCTCGCGACGGTCTCGCTCCAGTTCGTCCCTGGCCACAAGCGAATACTGAGTCATGTGCCTCACGTGATGAGCCACCACTTCTTCCCACACATCGTCAGGAAGATGAGCCAGAAGCACCCGTTGTGCAGCTCCGATATTGAAGGCTGAATGCTTCCCCGGTTCCGAGAACAACACCCTCACCTGGCAGTCGCCGTCGAAGCGCAGCAGGCAGAGCGCCTGATGCCCGTCGGCCACCAGGAGCAAGGAAGTCTCGTCGGTCTCCTCAGCGATGCTCCGCAACAAAGGCTCCGCCTGCCGGACTAGGTCCATGCCCTTCGAAGCCACACTGCCTAACCTGAAGACCTTGAGTCCCAGCCGGTAGCGCAGAGACTTCCTGTCGAACTCGACCATCTCGGCTGCTTCCAAGGTGGTGAGAAGACGGTGGGTCGTGCTCTTGCTGAGCCCTATCTCAGTACTGATCTCGGTGAGGGTCGGTTCGGGACGGTCAAGCGTGAACTGCTCAAGGATAGCAACCGCACGACCTACGGAACGCACATGGGAGTCGACGCCTGATCTTCTGCCCTGATTCACAGCCCCCCTTCCCATGGCGGCGCGCTCCTTCACCGGCGAAACAGTGAGCCGGAGAGGGGCCACTGTTCTCAGAGCGGCCCCTCTCCGGCTATGCACGCCGCACTCAGTCTCAGCCCGCCGTCTTCTCCGCGCCGGTCCCGATCTCGGCAGGCGCCGTTCCTTCATCGAGCACGCTCAGCTTCCGCTGTAACGGGAAGACCATGAAATTCGTCTTCTTGATGACGTAACCATAGATGCCGGCCGGACTCCAGATGGTCACGACGATGGCCAGGATGCCGAGCGCGATGAAGTACCAGGTGCCGTACTTGCTCGTCGTTTCGCGAAGCACGTAGAAGATGATCGTCCCGATGACCGGCCCCTCGATCGTCCCCATCCCACCGATAACGGTGATGAAAATGAGATATGCAGTCCAGTTGATGTGGAAGGCCGCCGCCGGTTGCACCCGCAACAAGTGGATGGCCACGATCGCGCCGACCAAGGCACACCCCGCCCCGGCTATGACCCATGTGTACATCTTGCTGCGCCACAGGTTCACGCCGGCACTCTCCGCCGCGAGGTCATTGTCACGCATCGCCTTCAAGGCAAGTCCCGTTCGCGAACGAAGCAGGAGATACGTCACCACGATGGCGATAAGAGCCGAAGCGAGCGCCCACCAGTACGCGCCGGGGACCCTCGTCTCGGTGCCGAGTTGGCTGGCCGCCTGGATCGTGATCCCCGATCCGCCGCCGGTGGACTTGATGTTCGCCACTATGAGCCGAAGTGTCTCCGCGATGACCCAGGTGCCGATGGCCAGATAGCCCCCCTTGAGTCTGAACACCAAAGCAGCTGCCGGCAACGCGATGATCGCGCCACCGATGGCCGCGAAGATGACGGCGATGAACGGATGGATGCCGAACTTGTCGGCGAACAGCCAGAGCGTGTACGACCCGATGCCGATGAAGCCCTGCTGTCCGGCCGACAGAAGACCTGCGTAACCAACCATGAGGTTCCACAGTTCGGCCAGAGCGAGTAGGGTGAAGAAATCCACCAGTCTCCGCGTCAGCGCCGTGCCGCCGAACAAGGGCAGTGTGGCAAGGATGATGAAGATGATTACACCGGCGGCAAGGATGTAGAAGTTCGTCCGGCTTGCCACCGAGACGGAATATCGCTTCTCACCGGAGACGCTTGTTGCTATGGGCGTGCTCATGCCGTCACCGTCTTCGCTAGGAATCCCTGTGGCCTAAGTGCAAGGATGATTATGAAGACCACATGCCCGACGAGGATCTGCCACGCGGAACCGAAGGCGCGCGCACCGAGCGTCTGGGCCATTCCCAGGATGACGCCTCCAAGCAGTGTCCCCCAGCTCGATCCCATCCCTCCGATGATCACGGCCTCAAATGCGAATATGAGGCGGTCGGCGCCGAGGAGCGGATGGAACGTCGTCCTGATGCCCATCATCACGCCGCCGATGCTGACGATAAGGAGGGCAACGCCCATGGCCACCGCCCATATGTGCCTCGTGTTGATACCCATCAACCGAGCCGCCTCTTGATCATCGGACACGGCGCGGAAAGCCCGCCCCATCTTGGTGCGGTTCATAAACAGCTGGAGCAGAGTGATGACCACCAGCGCCATGACGAATATGAGAAGCGGCAACCAGCCGATGGCTAGTCTTTCGTTGATGGTGATGCTGAGGTTCTCGATCTTGCCCGCGTCGAGACCCTGTGAGTTGGCGGTGAATCCCTCCTGAAGGGCGTTGGCGATCACGATGGATAGTCCGAAGGTCACTATCACGCCCGCGATATCGCCCCTGACCACAACGAAGTTAAGCACCCCTCGTTGCAGCAGATAACCGACGATGAACATGATCACCATGACGATCGGGATCGAGTAGAAAGCGTTGAACTTCGCGACTCCGACGATCACGAGAGCCACGTACGCGGGAATGATCGTGAGGTCGCCGTGAGCAAGGTTGACAAGGCGCATGGTCCCGAACACAAGCGACAGACCCACCGCGAACAGGGCATAGAGGCCGCCCAGAAGGATGCCTTGAACTGCTGCGTTTAACCAATCCATAACTATACCCCGAAGTAGGCCGCTGTTATCTGTTCGGTGGTCAGATCGCTCGGGACTCCCTGCAGAGCGATCCGGCCCTCGAGGAAGCACGCCACATGCGTCGCCACCGTAAGGACGTGCTGAACGTCCTGCTCCACAACGAGGATGGTGCAGCCGTTCTGGAGAAGGATCGGGAAGGCTTCATAAATCCTCTTGATGACCACCGGAGCCAGACCTAAGGAGACCTCGTCCATGAGGATGAGCCTAGGGTTGGCCATGAGCGCACGGCCGATGGCCAGAGCCTGTTGCTCACCGCCGGACAGGCCGGAAGCTTGGCGCTTCTTCAGCGGCTGCAGCAACGGGAAGAGCTCGTAGACGGCATCCGTGGTCCACGGGCCCTTACGATTACGATATCCGCCGATAAGAAGATTCTCGTGCACGCTCAGACTCGGGAAGACCCTCCGGCCCTCCGGCACCGATGAGATGCCGAGTTCCACGCGCTTATGGGGCGGCATGTTGTCGATGGGCGTGCCATCGAAAAGGATGTGCCCCTGTCTGGGAAACAGAACCCCGGCAACAGTCCTCAGCATTGTGCTCTTGCCGGCGCCGTTGGCGCCGATACAGGCGAAGATCTCGCCTTCTTCTATCTTGATGTTGAGGTCGTAGAGCGCCTGGAAGTCCTCATAGAAGACACTTACATTCTCGATTTCCAGCAGGCTCATGCCGGCGTACCTCCCATATAACAGGCCTGAACCTCCTGACTGTTCATGACCTCCCTGGGCTCGCCCTCGCAGAGCTTCCGCCCGAAGTTGATGACCACGATGCGGTCGACCACAGCGAGGAGTGCATGCACAACGTGCTCTATCCAGACGATCGTGATACCGGTCTGCGCACGCAATGCCTTGATCTCCTCGATCAGCGCCTCCACCTCCGCCTGGGTAAGACCGCCCGCGATCTCGTCCATGAGTAGCACCTGCGGGTCGGTGGCAAGAGCCCGAGCCAGCTCTAGACGCTTACGGTCAAGCAGTGTGAGCGTGCCGGCGAGGACGTTCACTTTCCCCATCAGCCCGGTCCATTCGAGGATCTCGATGCAGCGTTCGTATGACGCCCGCTCCCCCATCCTCCGGCCGTGAGTAGCGCCCACAAGCACGTTCTCAAATACCGTCATGCCGGAGAATGGTCTTGGTATCTGGAAGGTGCGACCTATCCCCTCACGGCAACGCTCGTGCCTGGAGAGGTTCGTGATATCCCTTCCAAGAAAGACGACCTTGCCGGCATCAGGGCGCACAGTGCCGGTGATCAGGTTGAACCACGTGGTCTTGCCGGCTCCATTGGGGCCCACGATACCCAGTGCCTCTCCCGTGTCTACGTTGATGCTAAGATCGTCGATCACCAGGACCCCGCCGAAGGCCTTGCGCAGGTCTTGGGTCTCGAGAGCCGTCGTCATAAGTGTGTACCTCCGTGGATCACCCTGTATCCCTTCCTCACTGTACTGGAGCTCTCAGCGGTAGGGTCAAGCCCGGAATGATCCCATCACGCAGGTCTCTAGCATTTCACACTCGACCGATTCAGGTCAAGAAGGCGCATGATCATCGGCTCATGCCTCGGCCGCCGTTGTAGGGATGGCGTTGTTGCCCGAGGCACAGAACGCCTCAGACAACAACGCCATGAACCACGATGTCCGACCGGTGTAGCCGTATCGATTAAGAGAGCGGCTGCACCTTATCGGCGACCTTGATGCCCAGCTCGGGGGGCACCGCCGCGGTGCTGACTATGGTCAATTCGTACGGGTACTTGGTGCCCGTGCGCCACTGACCACCGACCTGCGGCGTCTTGTAGACGTTCTCGTGCACGTGACGCGGTCCCGGGGTCCACGGAGGACCGGCCTCGACCGGAGCAGAGAAGTCGATGTGGCCGCCTATGGTATCCATCTTGGTGGTCTTGACAGCCGCCATTATGGCTTCCTTATCATCCACGTCGGATGTCCGCTTGAGCACGTCGACGGCCCACTCGAAGATGATGAAGTGCAGCAACGGTTGAGTCCACTGCGCGTCATTATGTCGCCTTGAGTACTCATCGGCGAACTCCTGGCAGGTCTCACCGGTGAGCGGCGACGTGAACGGATGGGTCGGCGTCCACCAGACCTCAGTGGTCAGACCGTTACCCACTTCACCCACCGACTCAACCGACTCCGGGAAGAGCAGGGCCTTCCCGAAGCTGGCCAGTTTGGGCCTCCAGCCCTGCTGAGCGGCCTGCTTCCAGAAGTTGGTGAAGTCCGGCGGGATGAAGATACCCAGACCCAACTCGCAGCCTTCAGCCTTGAATTGCGCAATCTGGCTGGTGAAGTCCTCAGTCTGGAGCTGGAAATCGCCCGGAATAACGGCGGTAATCCCAGCCGCCTCGTACGCGGAAGCCCAGCCCTCTTTCCAGGCCTGGCCGTCGGCGTCGTTGGACCACACGCACCCGACCTTGTTGTTGGTGGTCACCTGGCTCCACATGTCGACGAAGTTGGCCACCACATCCTCTAGGCCCCAGAAAGTGTGGTAGGTCCACTTGAAGGTCGCGTTCATATCGCCAGCCGCGCGCGTGGCTACGTACGCCTGCCACGGACAGTCGTTCGACAGACAGGGGGTCTGCAGTGCCTCGGCCTGATCGGCCACCGGGCAGACTGTATCCGGAGTGGACGCCGTCACGATGATGTCGCAATTATCCTGTGTGATGAGGTCGCCCGTCACCTGCGCCGCCCGGTTGGTGTCGGACTGGCTGTCGCGCACAACGATCGTCACCGGGTGTTTCTTGTTGTCACCGCAGACGATTCCGTCCCCGATGGCCTCCTTGGCCCTGTCCGCGCAGTACTGATCGGGTACGCCGAAGGAGGCGATCCCGCCGGTCAGCGGCGTGACGAAGCCGATCTTGACCTCGCGGCCCATCTCCGCTCCCGCGCTCGCGGTGGTCGTCGTCTCGCCCGCAGCCGTGGTGGTGGTCTCGGCCCCCGCCGTGGTGGTGGTCTCGGCCCCCGCCGTGGTGGTCGCCGGTTCTTCGTCGTCGCCGCACGCAGCGACTAGGCCGCCCAGGCCGCCCGCAAGACCGACCGCCGCTCCGGCGACTCCGGCCATCTTGAGGAAATCGCGGCGACTGACCGTCTTGCCTTCCGCCGCACTCTGGTATTCATCGTCTCTGATATTCCTGTCCTCATCCGCCATGATGCTCCTTTCGCATGCTCTCCTCCGCAGATCGGATGATACGCCGCTCCTGCCCCTCACTCAATGATCCAAGTCAAGGCACCTCCCGCGTGAGTCATTCCGGTCGAGCCATCCAGCAGGCAATGCTCTGTGCGGGCACTTCAACCCGCTGCATACTAGCAACATACCGCCAGCCCTTCCACGCCTTGCTCGCGCAGTCGAGCCGCACCCGCCCTTACTGCGCCTGACCCCTGAGCCCGCGGGGGGAGCGGGCCCAGGGGGTCAAGGCCTGTACAAGAGATCGTTTGGTCTCTCAAGCTTTCCACAAAGCGATATCGCCTACGTTGAGGTCTTTCTGGGTCACGTCCACCGGTCCGTGCTTCTGAGCCAGGTAGCCCGGCTTCTCTATCGTAAGAGTGTACACACCATCCTTGAGGCCACGTAGCCAGAAATCTCCGTAGCCGTCACTTGTTACCCGGGTCTCCTCGCCCGACTCGGCGTTGACGGCGGTGACGGTCACGCCCTCCAGGCAGAGGTCGGCCTCCTTGTCGAACACCGCGCCGGCTATGAACTTCTTTGGCAGGCCGATGTAGTAGACCCGAGGCTTGACATGGGCCAGTTCGGGTTTCAACAGCTCCGCCTTGGCGATGAGCTCCTTGATCATAGGATCGTCTTCGTCGCCGAACGTGAAGGCCCCGGTCGGGCAGGCGTCCACGCACCGCGGTTCGCTCCATCCATCATCAAGGAGGTGAGCGCAGAAGGTGCACTTCTGGGCTATGTTGAGGGCATCGTTGAAGTAGATGACGTTCTCATACGGACAGGCCGCGATACACATCCTATTGCCCAGGCACTTGTCGGGATCGATGATCACGATGCCGTCCGGCCGCTTGTAGATGGCGTGCGCATTGCAGGCCGCGATACACGGAGCCTCATCGCAGTGCTGGCAGATGCTGTGCTCGTAAGTGATCATCACCTTCGGCACCTGGCCGCGCACATTGTCGTAGACCTTGTTCCAGAATTGCCCTGTGTCCGGCTGAGGCTTGGCGATGGGCGACCAATCGTTGACCACATGCTCGTCCTTGCAGGCTATCTGACAGTTGTAGCAGCCGTTGCAGATATCGTAGTTGATAACGAGTACTTTGCCCATCTCACGCCTCCCCTATGATGCAGGCCTCGAGACCCGGACCCGCGCAGGGGTGGAAGGGCTTTTCGAAGGCGTCTCCATATTTATTCTTGAGCGCCGCCAAGTCGGTCTTCTCAACGTCGGCGAGAAAGCCGCTTACGGCGTGGCCTACCGCGTTCTTCGAGGTGGTATTCCGCGGGACGATGGTGTTTATGGCCCCGCCCCGGTCGAGGACGCCGGGCTCGATGGGATCCCATTTGGCTCCGTGGTCCATATAGATGACGTCGGGCATGATGCGCTCGGTCACATAGGCCGCGCCGAGCACAGCGCCGCGCTCATTGTATATGGTGATCACATCGCCGTCCTTGATCCCCCGGTCCTCTGCCGTCGCCGGGTGCAGCCAGACCGGATGGTATTGATACCCGTCGGGCCCGGTGATCTTACAGGTGGGGATCTCACGCAACCAGGTGATGTCCTCGTGCTGCGAGTGGACACTCCAGCGTGGATGATTGGAGCACACAAGAAATGGATACTTCTTGGACCGCTCAGTGCCTACGGTCTCCTCGTGACTGATGCCCTGAGGTATCCACTTGGGCACCGCAGGACGCTCGACATCGTCGGGGAAGTTCTCCTTCAAGCCCGTCGCTTCGAACTCCAGGAGTCCCGTGGGAGTGGTGAGCGGATTGGCCTTGGGATCTTCGTAGAACTTCTGGAAGCCGGCCGGTTCGTCCTCCCAGTTGTCGGCCGTCGGGATGACCAAGTAGCCCTTCTCATTCAACTCTTCCCAACTGATAAGGTCGGCGCAACGGGAGGTCTCGTAGCCGTACTTGATGAGCTCGGGGATGCTCTTCCCGCCGGTATACTCCTCGAGAAGACCCAGCTTGTCGGCCAGCATGCATACGATCTCGTAGTCGCTGTATGACTCGCCCAGCGGCTCGATGCACTTCTGCTCGGGGAAAAGCAGGTTGTACTGGCCGCTGAAGATGTCTGCGGCGATGTCGTCCTCTTCGAGCTTGGTGTTGACCGGCAGTATGATGTCGGCCAAGAGGGCGTCGTTCTCCAGCCACGGGTGCTGAGCCCACATGAACTCGATGTCGGGATGCTGCATGGCCCGGACGTAGTCGTTGCCGGAGTTCCAGCAGGTGATCCAAGACGGCGAGTCGGTCCAGACGGCGTGGATCTTAGAGCAACCCTCCGCCGGATAGAACCGGTGCACGAATTGGTCCTCACGCGGAGCCGTCTCGGACTCGCAACCCCACCAGTCGCATTTACCCTCGAGGATGGCCTTGGGCACATACGTCTTGGGCAGCGACGGGTGGTTCGTGTCCGAGGGGTGGCCGCCGGTGTATGCCGTGCGTAGGTTGGGTACGCGGAGCGGCCTGGGCTGGGCGTACTGATCGGGGAAGTCGAACAGGCCCCACTCGATCATCTTCACCTGGTTGACACCCGGCCTGCCTAGGCCCTGCATGGCAAGACAGATGTTCTGCAGACGGGCGGGCTCGGTGGCGTACGGGCCGCGGATGCCGGGACCGCCGTTGCCGATGACCACGCTGGTGCGCTTGGATGCCCACTCCTCCGCCAGCGCCTTGATGACGCGGGCGGGAACCCCGCAGATGGGCTCCGCCCACTCTGGAGTCTTAGCTATGCCGTCTTCGTCGCCCATGACATAGGCCTCGTAGGCCTCCACCCCCACGGCGTGGGTCTTGAGGTACTCCTTGTCATAGGTGCCGTGCTTGAACCACCAATAGGTGATGGCCAGGTACAGGGCCGCGTCGGTGTTGGGCAGCACGGGGATCCAACGGTCGGCGTGCACGGCTGCCGCGTAGTTGAGATCGGGACATACGTAGATCTGCTTGATGCCGAGCTCCGTATACCAATAGGATAGTCGACTGGGGAGCTGGCCCTGCCATCCCCAAGGCGTGGTCTCCTGATCACACCCCCAAAATAGGAGCAGCTCGCAGTTCTTGGCTACGTCGTAGAGTAGATTGCTCTGCTTGCCCTGGCCGACCGGCTCGCACCCCCAGAAGTGCTTGCTGCCCCACCACCAGCCTTCCCAGCTGTCGGGCTGCCGGATCTGCAGCGTGTAGCCGCCCCAAAGCGGGAGCAGCTTGCGACCGGCACCGTGACAGGCCTGCACTATCTTCTGTTCGCCGTGTTGGTCACACTGGTAGAGAAGGGCGGTCGGTCCGTACGTCTCTTTGATGCGGTTCATCTCGCCGACGATGGTGTCAAGTGCCTCGTCCCAGGAGATCCGCACATACTTGCTCTTGCCGCGGTTCTGAGTGTTGCGACCACCGGGGCCGGTGGAGCCGGGGGCACCGTTCGGATCCCAATCGACCCGCTTCATGGGGTAGCGGATACGGGCCGGCGAGTACACCCTCTTTTTGTACGCGATGGAGTAAGGCGGGATGAGCGTCTTCATGCTCGGCTCGAAACTGCTCCCCCGCACTTCCATCTTCCAGGGGTTCATGTGCTTCTCGGGATCGTACTTCCAGTCGTAGTGCATCGGGCGGATGCGGATGATCTTGCCGTCCTTCACATCCACCATGGATGCGTTCGAGCCGTTCTCCGGCACTCCGCAAAAACTGATATCACGCACCAGCGTCTTTTCGCCCGATCTCCCCTGAGGGGCTCGGTCCTCTGCCATCTTCCCTCCTTCATACTCCCAATATCATTCCAATCCTCGGAATAGCTATTCCGTTCAAACCGTCACACATACTATGCGCCCGCTTTGGCGCTCAGTCAACCCTTAGAAGCCCTCTCGGCCAGGTGCTTCGTCATCTCCGCTACTGTGCTTCTGAGCGCCTCCACTTTCACCCGCCTTGACCGTGCACCGAAACGCTCGGCCGGCGCGATGATGGTGACCACAGCCTTCAGACTCCCATCACGTTCGAGAATGGGAGCGGATACCGCACACACGCCTTGGTCCTGCTCCTCTAGATCAAAGGCCAGGCCCGCCTCTTTCTCGCCCGCGAGGCGGCGCATGACCTGTTCGGGGTGGGCGAGGCTGCTCGGAGTCGACTGGTTCTGGAAGGTTTCCACGATCCTTCTCTGTTCGGCCTGAGGACGGTGGGCCACGTGGAGTCGGAAGGACGAGTTCCCCAGACTACTCAGGATCCGGCCCGTGGGGCGGTTGAGCCTGAACGGATTGGTGGTCGGAACCTCGTCGACTACAACAGCGCCCTCAGCGCTCCCCACTGTCAGCTCCACCATCTCGCCCGTCGTCCGGCCCAGCCGTTCCAAGAAGGGGCGTGCGGCACGCACAAACCCCACATAGGACATAGCCAGATAGGCCGCTGGGAACATCGCTCCGCCCAGATGATAGCGCTCGGTCTTCGGGTCGTACACCAGGAAGTCTCGCGCCTCGAGCGTGCGCAGCATCCTGTAGGCGGTCGTCTTCGACAGACCGGTGCTATCCGTGACCGCGTTCAGCCCCCACTCGGGATGCTCCACGTCGAACAGGGCCAAGATGCTGAGACCCCGAGCGAGGGCCCGGACGAACAGGTCGCCGTCCTCCTCCGGGCCGGACCGCCCGCTCCCCCTCCGTCTGCCGCCCGTCCGCGCCATCGGCCCCCTCATATCCTAGTGCCACTCAATGGAATACCTATTCCATCTGGGTTCTACGTCGCACTATCTCGCTCGAAGGCCCCCTAGTCAAGCGCCAGACGCCGGCCCACCTCATAGGCGCGGATCTTCAAGGCGGCGTCGCGCTCCGCGGACTCGGGGTCGTTGGCGTTGGTACAGACGATAGTCTCCACCAGATCGAAGCCGAACCATGGGAAGACGGCGGCCGTGTACTCGAAGTACGACTCATACAGATGGGGATCATCCATGCCCTGTGTATATACGGCCACCATCTTCTTGGTCCCGAACCGCGGCCGCCAGTCCGCGTCGGTCAACGGGAAGAACCTGTCGATGAGATTCTTCACCGGACCGGTCATCTGCATCATGTAGATAGGAGACCCGATGACGACGGCGTCGGCTGTCTTCACCTGCTGGAGCGCCGCGTGCACTTCGTCGTTGATGACGCAATCGTCGTTGATCCGGCAGGAGAAACAGCTCTGGCAGGCCATGAACTTCATCTTGAAAAGAGTGTGGAAGTGCACCTCGGCGCCGGCTTCTCTGGCCCCTCTGGCCACCAGATTGAGTAGAGTCGCAGTGTTCCCGTCCATGCGGGGGGAGCCGTTGAAGATCACGATCTGTCTCACGATGGCCCTTCCATTCCTAGAGTCATGTCACAAAAGAGAACGTGGAGGGCTTTGGCGTCCAAAGCCCTCCACAGCTGCTCGGCCGGAACAACTCTCGCCTAGAGTTCTATGAACCCGAGGTTAAGCGACTGGTCGTCGACGGTGACAGTGGATGAGTGCTTCCTGCCTCCGGCGTCGACCTCCAGCGTGTACTCTCCGTTGTTCAGACCGTCGAACTTGAACTCCCCGAAGAAGTTGGTGGTGCGCGTCGCCAGAATCGAGGTGTCCTCACAATTCGCCACCCCGGCGCCGGACAACGTGCAGGCGATACCGCCTTCTTTCGAGCGGAGGGTCACAGTCGCGCCTTCGTAGCAGTCCCCGTCGACGAGCACGCCCGCGGAGATGAAGTTCTTCGTGTACTGATGGAGATTCTTGTACAGAACATTCGGTTTGGTCCCGAGTTCCGGAAGATAGACCTCCAGCCCCTCGTCCACGATCATCTTCTCCATCTCTTCCGGCTCGATGAAGTAGGTCTTCATCACCACGTTCGGACAGATGTGGGCACACCGGGTGGTGTGCGCCTGCCAGGTGGCGTCGTCGAGTAGGTGGGCGCAAAGGATGCACTTCTGAGGAAGCTGGGCTTCCTCGTTCCACCACATCACGCCGTATGGACAGGAGTCGACCAGGTCTTTCCGGCCTTTGGCCTTCTCCATGTCGATCATAACGATACCGTCAGGCCGTCTGTACACCGCACCGTTGCCGGCTTCCTCGCACGGCGCGTTCTGGCACTGCTGGCATAGCAGGGGCAGATACGCAACGTCAACGCGCGCGTAGGTCCCGCGCTCGCGCCGTCGGACATCGATCCAACGATGTCCGTGGCGAGGTTGGGGAGCCGTGTATCCCGGCCAGTCGTTGTCGACGAACTCGTCCTTGTCGGCCATGAAACAGTTGTTGCAGTCGTGGCACAGGGCGACGTCTATAACCTTATACCATTGCTTCATCTCGCAAGCTCCTTGCTGATCACACAAGATCGATCGATATCTTCAGCTCACGCGGTCTCATAGATGCCGCCGTCCCACTTCTCTATATCCACCTGCGCGCTGTTGGGCGCCATGCCGCACGCGTACTTCGACATGTAGCGATCAGGCGTGAGGATGTTCATGCATCCACCTCGATCGGCCGACTTGCCGGGAGTGCCGAGCGGATTGTACTCAGCGCACGACTCATATGTGTGCACCGTCCCCGGTTGGACCCTCTCACCGACCTGAGCGGCGACAATCACCGAGCCGCGGTCGTTGAAGACACGCACCAGGTCACCCTCTTTGATGCCGCGGGCCGCTGCATCGACGCTGTTCATGCGGATGATCCAGTAGTAGTAACCGTCCACCAGCATCCGATGGTCCTTGATGTCGTTCATGAAGGTGTCCTTACCGTCACCCATGGTGTGGAAGGAGAAACGAGGGTGCGGGGACAGCATGCCCAGCGGGTACTTCTTCGCAAGCTCGCAGCGCGGCCCTTCCCACGCCGGGATCCAGCGGTGCATGGCCGGACGATACTCATCGACGTAGCCCTGCTGTTCGAAGTTCGTAAGGGTCTTCGATATGAACTCGACTTTGCCGCTGGGGGTCTGCAGGCCCTTGCCGCCGACGGAGTTGTTGAGACGCGGACCCCAGTCAGGTGTGTCGCGCACCCGATCTTCGGCGAACCAGCGGAGACCCGGGGTCTTCTTACGGTTCGGATTGTCAGGCACCACAAAGTAGCCCTTCTTGGCGAACTCGTCGAAGGTCATGTACTTGGGCATGTCGGTCGCGTTGTAGTACTGCCTCACCCAGTCAAGGTCGGTCTTGCCCTCGGTGAATTGCTGTCCGATGCCCAGCTTCTCGGCGATCATCGCGTAGATGTCGTAGTCGGACTTGCTCTCCCCCAGCGGCTCGATGCACTTCATCTGGAAGGATATGACCCTGTGGTTGGCAAGCTGGTAGGTGTCGGGGATGTACCCGGAGCAGCTGCCGAACTCTGAGATGTCCCATCGCTCGAAGTTGGTGCAGGCCGGCAGGATCAGGTCCGCGAACTGGACTTCACCCTCGAACCAGATCGACTGGCTGACCACGAATTCCAGACTCGGATGCGTGTACATCCTCGCGTAGCGGTTGGTGGCCGTCATCGTGCCGATGTGCGGGCCGCCGTATTTCCAGTACATCTTGATGCGCGGATAACCCGGGGCGGGGTAGGTGTAGGGATGCAACTGATGCTGAATATCCCCGCCGCAGAAGCCCTTGCCGTGCCACTCGAAGTGCCCGTCCATGATGCATTCCGGGATCTTGAGACGCGGGATGTGCTGGCCGGCGCTGGTGTTGATGTTGGACGGCGACGGGAAGGTGGTTCTGCCGTCGAACATCCTCCACGCGAGCTTGAAGCCGGCGGCGGAGTTCTCGCAGTCGCCGGAGATGCCGCCCTCAGCGTAGCCCGGGAAGTAGAAATCGGGATCAAGCGGGGCGCCCTGCGTGGTCGAGTACATGTTCGATCCGGGTTTGCCCATGCCCTGCATGGTGGCGAGCGCGATCATGCCCCGAGCGAACTCGATGCCATGAGACGCCCGGCATGCGCCGCCCCAGCCGCCCAGTCCACCGGCGGCCAACATAGTCTTTTTCTTCGCCCATTCGCGGGCCAGCGCTCTGATCTCGCAGGCCGGCACGCCCGATTCCCCTTCGGCCCATTCGCAGGTTTTGGGAATCCCGTCATCTTTGCCGAGCACGTGGTCGGACCACTCTTCGAACCCCACGGTATGCGTGGCGACGTACTCTTTGTCGTACGTACCCTCAGTCAACCACGTGTAGGCGATGGCGAAGGAGAGAGCGTGGTCCGTGCCTATCTTAGGCGATAGCCATTTATCGCCTATCAGGTTGGCCGTGTGGTTGAAAAAGGGATCGATGAACACCATCTTGATCCCCAGTTCTTTCATCCACTTCCGGCGGATGCTGGACTCATATCCGCCGTAGAAGTTACCCGTACCATCCGGGTCGGAAGACCAGAAGACGATCATCTCGGAGTGCTTCAGCGTGTCCTCGAGAAGATCGTACTGCTCGGGGTTGCCAAGGCGCCAGCTGAACCCCCACATGTGCATGCCGCCCCAGTGCCAGCCTTCCCAGCTGTCTGGGTTGTGGTCGGCGTATGTGAAGCCCATCATGTTCATGAAGCGGAAGAAGGTGCTGTGCCGGTAGCCAACATTGCCCCACATGTGGTGAGAGCTCGGTTCGGCGCAAATGGCCGCGGGGCCGTCCGAGCGCTTGATCCGGTTCACCTCACTCACAAGGATGTCGGTGGCCTCATCCCAGCTGATCCTCTTGTAGCCGGACTTGCCGCGGTTCTGGATGTTCCGGCCGCCGGGCCCGGTCGAACCCGGGGCCCCGTTGGGATCGAAATCTTCGCGGATCATCGGGTACATGTTCCGTCTGTCGGTATAGATCATCGACTTAAACCCGGCTGTGAACGGCATGACCGTGGTTTTACGCGGCGGGCTGAAGGTCCGGCCGCGGGCCTCGATCTTCCAAGACGGCGCGTCCACCGCGTCGTCGAAATCCATCGGGGTCATCCTGATGATCTTGCCGTCCTCCACGTAGACGAACACCGGCCCACCGGTCGACGAGTTCGTCATGCGCACTACTTCGCCCATTCCTCGTATCTCCTTATCTGTTGCGGGTACGCACTCCCATGCAAGTATTTGCTGAACCGAAGACTGACCTACGAGGGTTGCCATCCAACTGGAATCCCGACCTCAGATCGTACGTACGACCCGGCCTGTCTAGATTCTAGGACTCTTCCACCTGATAATCTACGGCACCTCTCGGCGCAACCGCGGATACGTCGGCCCGCATTTCCTCATTATCTCGTATTGCGGAACCAGATACCGCCATGCAGCACTCTGTCAGTCCTGCCAAACGGCTACACGCCAGATGCCTTATGCCGTTGCACGCGCCCCAAAAACGTAGCCCCCCGCCGGCATTCGCCGGCGGGGGGCTCGATGCAGCGTCTCTCGCCGCAACCGCGTCGCTCTCAACGAGCGCGAGTTGGAGTCCTACTTGGTCGGGTCGGCCATCGGGTAGATGTCGTACTTCTCATCCCCGACCGGGCCGTAGCCGGTGCCGCAGTAGGTGTAGGTGCGATCCGGCACGCTCTTGTCGACCTTCTCTTCGTCGATCTCAGCTACGCAGCGGACCATGGAACCATCGCCCATGTACCAACGGATGGGGAAGCAGTAGAAGCGGAACCGCTGGTTGGTGATCTTGTCCAGGTCACCACCGAGGTTCTCGACGCCCACGATGCCGTGACCCAGCATGTACTTGTGGCACGGTTCCCAGGTGCCTTCCTGGCCGATGGCTTCGAGCTCGCCGAACTTCTTGTCGTACGCTTCCTTGCCATGGACTTGGATGTAGACCTCTTTGTCGAACTCAGCGTAGGCCTCGATACCGAACTTCTCGGCGTATTCCTCCGTGATCGGCTTGCCGGTGGCGCCGCGCAGGTTCATCATGGGCGGGCCGTTCTTGCCCATGGCGGTATGGAGCGGGTGGTCGAGGGCCTGGGAGTCCATGGCCACGCACTTGACCTGCTGCTTCACAAACCACTTGCCGGCCTCGATACCGGTGCCGCTAGAGTAATGGTAGTACGCCTTGGAATCGTCGAATAGGCGATGCATGCCGGTGTTCAGACACACGACCATGCCCTTGAGCTCTGACGGCTTGATATTCGCCCTTTCGCACGCGTCTTCAAGATGCTCAGGCAGGATCAGGCCCCACGGATGGATCTTGATCTCGAGGCAGACTGCGTCGCCCGTATAGGCGTCGACAGGCATCTCATGAGTGTAACGAGCCCGACGGCCGTCGAACTCACGCTCCATGACGTGGCGAGGAGCGTCGGCATGGGTGCCGGTGTGCTGGACACAGTCGACACGCTGCGTGAGAACGCCGCCCTTGGCCATGGTGTGCATGGAATCGATGACCGGCTTCACGAAATACGGCCAACGAGGAATCTCAGCACTGAACGGATGTGTAAGGTCAACCCAGACTTTCCCCATGATCCTTCTTCATCTCCTTCTTTCGTTGCTCTACTGACTGACGGGCTCGGAGACCCGGCTTGTCCTCGGACACGGCGAACCGTGTCTGATCAATGATACTCCGTTATTCGTCCTTCTCTCTCATCTCCCGAACGGCCTTGCACAGATAGTCCAGCATATTGGCGCGAAGCGCTTTCTGTTGCTCCGGTGTCCAAGTCTGGAAACCGACTCCACCAGACTTGAAACCCAACTCGCCCTTGTCCACCTTCTCCTTGAGGAGCGCGGAGGGTTCGTGGGAGTCCTCAAGGTGTCTGAGGACGTAGCTGTGGATGGAGTAGGTGAGATCAAGACCCACCAGGTCGGCGTTCTCCAGAGGAGCCATGACCGGCAGGCGCAGACCGGGACCGAACTTCAAGCTCTCGTCCACGGTGGCCGGGTCGGCGATGCCACGTTCCACGATGGAGATGGCCTCACGCCACAGAGCGTGCTGGAGGCGGTTGGCTATGAAACCCGGCACGTCCTTCTTAGCGTGCACCGGGTGCTTCCCGATCTTCCAGTGCAGGTCCATGGTCACGTCGATGACCCACTGCGGGGTCTCTTCAGTCTGCACGACCTCGACCAACGGGATGAGGAACGGCGGATTCCACCAGTGGGTCCCCAGAATCCTCTCGCGGCGCTCGGATGTGCTCGCGATCTCGGTGGGGCTCATGACCGACGTGTTGGTAGCCAGGATCGCTTCCGGCCTGCACATCTGGTCGAGCTTCTGGAAGATATCCTGCTTGAGAGTCATGTCCTCGGCCACACATTCGAGGACAAAGTCGGCGTCTGCGGCCGCTTCTTCCATATCCTGCGTGGTCTTGACGAGACCCACGGTCGCCTCGACGTCTTCGAGCCTGCCCAGACCGCGTTCCGCGAGGAACGTCAGGTCGTCGCGCATGCCCACGACCGCCTTCTCAAGAGTCTCCGCCCTGCGGCTGTAGAGCCCGACCGGGTACCCGGCGCCGGCAAAGACCATGGCGCAGCCGTGGCCCATGTTGCCGCCACCGATGATGGCGATCTTCTTGACGTCTTCCAGCTTCATCATCCGGCCACCGCCCCGCCGTCCACGGAGAGGATGAGCCCGGTGACGTAGTCAGATGCAGGTGAGGCGAGATACACGCACGCGCCGATGAAGTCGTCCAGCTCGGCGGCGCGGCCCATCGGGATGCGCGCCATGAAGATCTTGACCATCTCGGGGTTGTCACGCACCTGCTGTGTGAGCGGCGTCCAGAAGATGGAGGGCGCGATGGCGTTGACGTTGATCTTGTACTTGGCCCACTCTGTGGCCAGCTGCTTGGTGAGCAGGTGGACGGCGCCCTTGGATGTGCCGTAGGCCGCATACCCGCCGGGATGCCCGAGGAAGCCGCGCACTGAACCGATGGTGATAACCTTGCCGCCGTTACCTTGAGCGACGTACTGCGCCCCCGCGTGTTTTGCGCACAGCATGGTGCCGCGCACATTGACGTCCATGACTTTCTGCCACTCGTCTATATCAAAGGTCTCGGCAGACTGGCGGTTGCCGGCCGTACCGGCCACGGTGACCATGATGTTGCATTGACCGAAATCCTTGACGACCTGATCCATGGCGGCTTTGACGCTCGCGTCATCAGTGACGTTGACGGCGGTCGCGGTGGACTTCTTGCCCAGACCTTTGATGTCGGCCACCACATCTTCCATGATGTCGGTCTTGATGTCCCAGCAGGCGACGTCGGCGCCGAAGACGCCAAGGCCTTTGGCGAGAGCGTGGCCCAAGGTCCCGCCCGCGCCGGTGACCACGGCCACCTTACCGGTCAGATCGAAGATCTTCCTAAGTTCTTCGACTGTCTTCCTCGGTGTTTCTTCAGCCATTTCGTACCTCCAGAATCGGGTTGGTTGTTGTCCGCGAGGTCCTCCCGCGGTAGGTTCGGGCGCCTAGGCCACTCCCAGGATCACCATCATGCTGGCGGGGAACTGGGTCTTGTTCTTGATGGCGCGGCCTTCGTTCGGCGGGATGTAGATGGAGTCATACTTCTTGAGTGTTATCTCATTGTTATCTTTGTCTATGATGGTCACCTCGCCTTCTATGACGAAGTAAATGGTATCGAACGGCCGGTCGGGGCTGAAATCAGCGCCACCGCCCGGCAGGAAATGCGTGCAACCTAGGGAGAACTGGGTGATCCCCGTCGCGTCTTTGCCCTGCAGCCTGAAGCAGGCGCAATCGTTGTGCGCGGGCGGGAAATACTGCACTGCTTCACTGATTGAGACCTTCTTCATTCTCCACTCCCTGCGTCCGGCGACTCTCGTCGCGATGTCGATTGGACAACCCGGCGTGAGGCTCCGGCGCACCAGAAGACTCACCCCGGCACCCGCCTCGCGCACGGGCTATGTGAAACGGTCGGGGGTTTGCCCCCGACCGTAAGACACCTTATTTCTTTTTGGGTGGCAGGCTGAGGATCTGCCGAGCCTCGTCCACGTTCGCCACCGGCCGCTTGAAGATATCGGCCAGTTTCACGACTTTCTCGACGAACTGGTAGTTGTGTTCGGCAAGCACACCCTTGCTCAGATAGACGTTGTCCTCCATACCGACTCGGATATGACCCCCCATGGTCATGGCCATAGCCATGATGACATCGGCGGTAGGTCCGCAACCGAAGGCCGACCAAGTGGACCCTTCGGGGAACGAGTCGACCAGGTGCACCAGGTTACGCGGCGTGCCTTCCATGCCACCATGCACGTGCATGCAGCACTGGAAGTGGATGGGAGCCTGCAGAAAGCCGTCCTTCAGTAGGCGCTTGGCATTCCATACCATGCCGGCGTCGAAGACTTCAACCTCCGGTTTGATGCCGTTCTCGATATAGGCCTTGCCCAACTTCTCCAGGAAGATGGGGCTGTTCAAGAACACCCCTTTGTAGAAGTTCATGGAACCGGCGTCGAACGTACCCATGTCGGGCTTGAGCACGGTATGGGGCAGGATGCGCTCTTCGTCGCCGAAGCCGAGACCGCCGGACGAGGTCATGTTGATGATGATGTCCGGTACTCTCTCACGGATCAGACCGACGGTCTCTTCGAACCTGTCGAGAGCCATGGTGGCCTTATCATCAACGGTGCGCACATGCACATGAGCGACCGTGGCTCCGCATTCGTAGGCCATGCGGACCTCTTCGGCGATCTCCTCAGGCTGGGTCGGCAGATAGGGGGTGTTCTCTTTGGTGGTCATAGCCCCCGTACACGCTACGGTGATGATCAGCTTCTCCATTAAATTACCTCCACATCATTGGTCTGCCCGGTCCGATTGCCCAAGAGACACGCGCATGAGCATCGAGAACTGGGTGTTCGGCACAAAAGCGACCCGGCATCGCGAATCGCAACTCCATTCGAAGAAGGCATGAAGTCATTCTAACTGTACACTATTACGCCGTCGAACGGGAAATCGCCGTTCCGACCGGCGAGGCCCGCTCTCTTCGTTCCGCTCATTCAGACCGCGTTCCGCCGGACGGGACCCGTCGGCGACCTTGGTTGTGCCGCTTCCACGACGTCCCCAGCGCGACGTTCAACCCACGAGCAAGAGCCCGATGAGCACGCCGACCGGCACGCGATCGGCCGTCACTCCACTGCCGATAGGGAACACGTCCCAACCCAGGGAGACGGCAAGGGCGTAGCAGTCGATGCCCACGGCCTCCATCGACGGCCGGGCCACCAGATCATGCCGGCATCTCTGCCCCTCTAGGACCGCGCAATCGAGATCATGGCAGAAAGTGCTCTTGCAACTACCCGCAGCAAGGCCTGCGGCCAGGTAGTGGCCGTCGTAGAAGGCGGCGCTCTCCAGACTGCTCACGATGGAGAACATCTTCTTATAGGCGGCCACCCGCTCCATGATGGTGTCCCGGTCGCGCACGATCACCCGTGGCGGCACGTCCAGCCGGAAGACCACGGCCGTGTGATACATGTTGATGACGGCCCTCATCCGTTGTGTGGATGGAGCGTGGGGTGGACAGTTCGCGCATACGCCGTAGCCAAAACACTTGGGCACCTCGCACTTGAGAGTCACCCTCTCGTCTATCGTGATCGCCGTAGCCGAGACCGCCGCCGCCACGGTGGCCCCAAGTTCCACCGCCAAGAACGCGTAGCGCTCCGCGTCGGGCTGTAACGACGCGGAGATATGGACCGGGTCGATTTTCGCGATCGGCTCCCTCATACATCGACTATAATAGCCGACGTCAAAGACCGTGCCGAAGTGGCGGAACTGGCAGACGCGCTGGACTCAAACTCCAGTGAGGCTCACACCTCGTGCGGGTTCGATCCCCGCCTTCGGCACTGCATCCAAGGGATACCTTGTATGACCATCCGCAGGCGTTCGCTGCTCGTCGCCCGTCAATACACCTTCAAGTCGGGAGATACCTGGGTGCATGAACTCACGACCCCCCTGAAGGGCGAGGTGGAGGGAGCTTCCGACGAGGATTCGACCGTCGATGAGACCACCAGATCGAGGACCACCTCTTCCGTAACGGCCGTGAGCGAGGAAGGCGTGGGCACACCGGAGGTGACCAAGGCTCCCGAAGACATGGTTCCCGCCGACGAACGGGGTCCTTTCAAGATGGAACTAACCATGACGATGACGCAGGTCGAGGTCCGGTAGTAGCGGTCTGGATCGCCGGGCCCGGCGGAGGAATTCTGCGCCAGGCCGCGAATTTCACTGGGCGGAAGACGGGGATAGGGCATGCCGTCTCAGTAGATTTATCCTTGCCCTAGTGATAGGATTTTCGATATGGAAGAGAGACGTAGAGAGCGGGACAAGCGTTACGCGGAGTTGGTGGGCGAGAAGCTCCGCCGCATGCGGCAGGATCGGAACATGAGCCTGCAGGAAGTCTGTGTCCGCTCCGGCGGCTCCTTCGTAGTGTCCACCCTGAGCGCGTACGAACGCGGCAAGCGCAGTCTGAGTCTCGAGCGTCTCTGTGAGCTGGCGGCAATCTACGACCAGTCGCCCATGGCGATGCTGGATGTTGAGAACGAGCCTGAGTTCCAGCTGGCCCTTGCCACAAACGGGCCGCTGCGCATCCGCCTCGACAGCCTGGAACGGCTGAACGAGGAGGAGCGGAAGCCCCTTGAGACCTACCTGTCGTTCCTGCGTGAGTTACGCAATGACCCCTCTCGCGACATGCTCACCATCCGCAAGGAAGATCTGAACTACCTCTCAGGGCTCTACGGCGTCCGTCCCCAGGCGTTGAAGGACTACCTGGAGAGAGAAGGCATACTCCTCACCCGGTAGACGAAGCGGCCGATTGCGGCCAATCCTTCGCTCAGACTCCTGCTCCGGGCCACCATATCGACGAGGGCGCTGCCTATTATCACTCCGTCGGCGTATCCGGCCACCTCTTCAGCCTGTTCGGCCGTACTCACCCCGAATCCCACGGCTAAGGGCAGCTCGGTGTGTTCTCTGACACGCGCTACGAAACCGGGGAGATCGGCCCGGAGCGAGGCCCTCGACCCGGTCACTCCAACCGTCGACACGCAGTAGATGAAGCCGGAGGCGGCCTGGGCGATGCGGGCAAGACGACCGTCGGTGCTCGTCGGCGCAGCAAGCAGGATCACATCGACGCCCCGCGCCCCGGCGGTGGCCCGCAGATCGGTGGCCTCTTCCACCGGTACATCGGGCACCACCACACCAAGGACGCCGCCGTCGCGGCACCGATCGAAGAAACGCTCGGGGCCGAAGGCCAGGATGGTGTTAAGGTAGGAAAGCAGCACTACGCGGACCCCCTCCTCGGCCATCACGCCCGCGATACGGAGCACGTCGGCGAGCCGTACCCCCCGGCGCAACGCCGCTGCGGATGCGCTCTGCACGACCGGTCCGTCGGCCAAGGGGTCGGAGAAGGGTATGCCCAGCTCAACCAGGTCCGCACCGTTCTTCACATACGCGCGCACGATCTCTACGCAGGAGTCCGGGTCGGGGTAGCCTCCGACGGCGTAAGGCATCAGGAGCGGCTTCCCCGCCGCGCGGAACACCTGGGTCAGGGCGCTCGCTGCCGCCGGGTGCCCGGTGGACGCCGGATCTTTGTGGGCACTCATGCCGTCACCCCCAACGCGGCCGCAGCGCTGTAGACGTCTTTGTCGCCACGACCAGAGAGGTTCAACACCACCACGTCGTCGGAGCCGAAGCCGTGGGGCCTCCCCCCCTTTGTGCCACCCTCCCGGAGCAGATAGGCCAGCGCGTGGGAGCTCTCGAGGGCGGGGATGATGCCCTCCAGACGCGACAAAGTCTGGAACGCCGCCAGGGCCTCGTCATCTGTAGCGCTCTGGTACTCGACCCGGCCCAGATCCTTCAGGTAGGAGTGCTCGGGACCCACCGAGGGGTAGTCTAATCCGGCCGCTATGGAGTGCGCTTCCTGGATCTGGCCGTCCTCGTCTTGAAGGACATAGGAGTACGAGCCGTGAAGTATGCCTTTCACACCCCGAGCCAGCGAGGCCCCGTGTCTGCCGCTGTCTAGACCCATCCCTGCGGCTTCCACCCCTATCATGCGCACCGGCGGCTCATCTACGAACTCATGGAACATGCCGATCGCGTTGCTCCCCGCCCCCACGCATGCCACCAAGCCGTCGGGAAGCCGCCCCTCCTTGACCAGGACCTGGGCGCGGGTCTCGCGGCCGATCACAGCTTGGAAGTCGCGCACCAGCGTGGGATAGGGCGCAGGTCCTACCACCGAGCCGATGATGTAGTGGGTGTTCTCCACACCGGCCACCCAATCGCGGATGGCCTCATTCGTCGCATCCTTGAGCGTACCGGCTCCGGAGGTGACGGGGAGCACCTCAGCACCGAGCAGCCTCATGCGAAACACGTTCAGTTCCTGGCGGCGGATGTCCTCCGCACCCATATACACGTGGCACTCAAGGCCGAAGAGCGCGGCCACCGTAGCGGTGGCCACGCCGTGTTGGCCGGCTCCTGTCTCAGCTATGATGCGTTTCTTGCCCATGCGCACGGCGAGGAGTATCTGACCCAAGGTGTTGTTGATCTTGTGGGCCCCGGTGTGAGCCAGATCTTCACGCTTCAGATAGATGCGGCAGCCTACCTTCTCCGACAGACGACGGGCAAAGAAGAGCGGCGTCGGCCGACCGGCATAGTCGGACTGCAGCGTATCGAGTTCGGCGATGAACCCCGGGTCGGCGCGATAGGTCTCGTAAGCCGCCTCCAACTCCTCCAAGGCGGAGACCAACGTCTCCGGGACATAGCGACCGCCGTAGGGGCCGAAACGTTGGGGCATGGTCAACTGTCTGATCCTCTCTGTGATCGGCCTGTGTACACGCGGGGGGCCGCGCAACCGACCGCCGCCGTTCGCCACGCCGCATCCGCCCGAGCGAAGAGCCGCCTCAGAAGCCGTGCGTCTTTGACCCCCGGCGAGCGCTCGACTCCGCTCGAGACATCGATGCCCCAGGCCCCCGACTCGTGGAGCGCGGCCTCCACGTTCTCCGGTCCGATCCCGCCGGCCACGAGCACCTCTCCCACTCCCGCTTCTCCGACGAGGGACCACGGGAGCGCCCTGCCCGTGCCTCCGAACCTGTCGCCGATCTGGGTGTCCAGCAGCACGATGTCGGCCTGCCGGCGCGCCCTCGTGACGGCGCGCCTGAGAGCAGCCGCCTCGATCTCCCGTGGATCCACGGGAACAGCTTGGATGATGATCGCGGAGCGGCCCACTTCGACCAATGCCTCCCTCACGGCGTCACCACCCGGCCCCTCTACAGCATGCAGCTGTACGGCATCCAGCCCCACCTCGCTCACCACCCGCGCGATCTCACCGGCGGTCACATCGCCGAAGACGCCCACTGTTAGGGGCGGCGCAGACCGGCCTGCTGTCGCGCCTTGCCTTCCTGAGGCTGAAGCTCCAGAGGCCGCGTCGTCGGCGGAGGCCCACGGTCCCTGCGTCGCCGTAGCCAGGCCTTCGACCAACCCGCGGGCCGCCGCCGGCGTCAACCGGCGCGGACCGGCGGCGAACACAAAGCCCACCGCCCAGGCGCCCAGTTCCCCGGCCAGAAGCAGGTCGTCGAGCCTGGTGAGGCCGCAGATCTTGATGGCGGGTCTCGGTCGTGATACCTGGAGGTTCGAAGTCGAAGTCATGGCGCCAAGAGCACCGGCAGTTCCACCGAACGCATCAGTTGCTCGGTCGTACGGCCGAGTATGAGGTAGCGGAGCGGCGAATGACCGCGCATACCCATGATGACGAGATCCGCGGGATCGTCGGCCAGGGCGGTTGTCGCCGCCTTGACCGCCTTGCCCGGAAAGGCTGAATAGGAGGCATCCAGCGCCAACGGCTCCAGATAGGCCCTGGCCTCGGCCACGGTGGCCTCTCCACGCTCAGCGTCGTCATCGGCGGTGAGCACCCGGAGCGCGATCCCGGTTCGGAGCGCCAGATCGGCGGCCAGCTTCAGACCGCGGTTGGCCGGGTGGCTGCCGTCGAACAGGACAAGGGCCTTGTTGACTGCACGCCACTTCTGCTCCACCAAAAGGACAGGGCTCGCCGAGCGACGGGTCACCGATTCTGCGGTCGGACCCAGTAGATCGCGGGCCCATTTCGCGTGTTCCCCACGTTTGCCCATCACGATCAGGTCGAAGGCGTCTCCCATGTCGGCGATGACCTGGCCCGGCACCCCCTCCTCGATACGGGTCTCAATAGTCATCCCCGCCTTCTCGACTTTTTCGCGGACATCTCCAAGGATGCGCTCGCTTTTGGCCCGGAACTTGTCCATAAGATCGAGGGGCGCTACGACGGGAGGTACCGCTTCGAAGGAGTACGAGTAGTCCACGTAGGGAGGCATCTCCAGATACCGCACATCGAGCACATAGAGACCCGTGACCCGCGCCTTGTAGACTTTGGCCAGCTCCAGCGCATGGTCGAGCCCTGCCCGCGCGTAGGCGGAAGAGTCCATTGCAACCAACAACGACTTGATCATCGAGCCTCCTTCATCTTCGTTAGACCTTCGGGTCGTAGCATCACCGGCGGTGCAGGGAGCATGAGGGCGGCTATGGCCTCCCCCACATCCGTGCTCATCAAGATGCTCTCCCCCACCAATACACCATCCACACCTGACGACGCCAGTCGGGCCACATGATCACCATCCCGGATTCCGCTCTCCCCGACGAGCAACCTCCCCTGGGGGACCAGACCGGCCAGTCTGATCGTCGTGTCGAGGGAGACTTCAAAGGAATGCAGGTCTCGGTTGTTGATTCCCACGATCGCGTATTCGACGGCGAGCGCGCGTGCCAACTCCGCTTCATCGTGGACCTCGAGCAGCACGTCAAGCCCGAGTCTGCCGGCCAGCGCCGCCAGTCCTTCCAAGAGCCTGTCGTCGAGTAGAGCCGCGATGAGCAACACGGCCGAGGCCCCGTATGCACGGGCCTCGTGTACCTGATAGGGGTCGACGATGAAGTCCTTGCGTAACACCGGAAGCCGTGTGTGTGCTGCGGCCACACGAAGGTCCTCCAGATTGCCTCCGAAGAAATCCTCTTCCGTCAGCACCGACACCGCCCGCGCCCCACTCCTCTCGTAGGCTTCTACGAGGGGACCCACCTCCAAGTCGGGCCGTATTGGGCCCTTGCTGGGCGACGAACGCTTCACCTCCGCGATGAGCGACACCTCGGGCCCGCCCAGGGCGGCTGCGAAAGACGCCCCCCGGTCCGGAGCGGCAATCGCCTCCAGTTCCGACTGCGGCCGGCGCCGTTTCCGCTCCTCTAGACGGCGGACCACTGCCGGCACGATGCGATCAAGATATGTGGGGACGACCGGCATGCTCGCGGCGTAGGCCCCCGCCGGGACGACCGGCATGCTCGCGACGTAGGCGGCGGTCGACGCCGCGCCGGTCTGAGCGGGGGCGTGGCCCTCCGTCGACGCAGCGCGCGAGACGCCCCCCGGTCTATCGTGCAGCGCGCTCATGTCCGACCCGCCACCAGCTCGTTCGTCACCGCCACCATGTCGTCCAGCGTCTCGGCGGCGCGGCCCGAGTCGATAGACTGGGCGGCCCGCCGTATGCCGTCCGATATGGACATGACCGTTCCCGCGACGAACAGCGCCGCAGCGGCGTTGAGCAGCACCACGTCCCGACATGCTCCGGTCTCACCGCCGAGCACCCGGCGGATTATGGCCGCGTTCTCCTCGCGATCGCCTCCGGCCACTGCGGCCTGCTCGTGTAGTGAGAGCCCGTAATCCTCCGGCCTGATGGTATACGGCTCGCCCACCACCCCTCGGCTCACTTCTACCATAAGGCTCGGGCCGGCGACCGACAACTCGTCCATGCCGTTGTGACCGCTCACAACCAAAGCGCATTCGCAGCCCACCCGGGAAAGCGCTCCCGCGAGCGCCGCCAGATAGGCCGGGGAACAGACCCCCATCAACTGCCGGCGGACTCCGGCGGGGTTCGTCAGCGGGCCCAGGAAGTTGAAGACGGTGCGGACGCCCAAGGCGCGACGCACGGCCGTGACCTTGCCGGTGGCAGGGTGGTGAAGCGACGCCAGCATGAAACCGATGCCCACGCGATCGAGACAGAAAGCCACCTCCGCGGGCCGCAGATCGATGCGGACGCCGAGGGCCTCCATGACATCGGCCGAGCCGCAGAGTGAACTGGCGGCTCTGTTCCCGTGCTTGGCCACCCTCACGCCGGCCCCGGCGACGACGAACGCCGCCGTGGTGGAGACGTTGAACGTACCCAGGCAGTCTCCGCCGGTACCCACGATGTCTACCAGAGCGTCCTGGTAGGTGGTCTCCACGGGCACCGCGAAGCGGCGCATGGTCCTCATCAGCCCGGCGATCTCTTCGGCAGTCTCTCCTTTGACCCGTAGCGCCATGAGGAACGCGGCCGCCTCCGCATCGCCGGCGTCTCCACCCACGATCTGCTCCAGAGCCCAGGCGGCCTCAGAGCTGGTGAGATCGCGACCCTCGGCCAGTTGCTGCAATGTCTGACTGAAAGATGTGGCGATCATCGCAACGCGCTCCTGTGGCTAAGGAAGTTGCGAAGAAGATCCTTGCCGACCGCAGTCAGCAGGCTCTCAGGGTGGAACTGCACTCCCTCCACCGCGTACTCCCGGTGCCGGACTCCCATGATCACGCCGTCTTGAGTCCAGGCCGAGATCTCCAAGGTCGTAGACAGGGCCCGGTCAAGCACGAGTGAGTGGTAGCGGGTAGCCACGAATGGTTGCGGCAGTCCGGCGAGGACACCGCGACAGTCGTGGTGGATGAGTGACGTCTTGCCGTGCACGGGAGCCTCACCGCGGATCACCTTGCCGCCGTAGGCCTGCCCTATGGCCTGGTGACCCAGGCAGACCCCGAGAACGGGGCATTCTCCCCCAAAAGCACCGACGGCTTCCACACTGATCCCGGCGTCGTCGGGAGTGCAGGGGCCCGGCGACACCACCAGATGGGTGGGCCGTTCTTTCCGGATGCCGTCGATGGAGATCTCGTCGTTGCGGAACACCTTGACCCTGGTACCTGAGATCTCCGCCAGATACTGCACCAGGTTGTAGGTGAACGAGTCGTAGTTGTCTATCACCACGATCCGGAGGTCGCTCAAGCCCGGCGCCGGGAAACCGACCGAATCTTGAGCAAGGGCGAAGCGTTGCTCCAACCGGATCTTCGTGTTCGCTATGTTCATCATCGTCATGACCTACTCCCATTCCTCTTGAGCGGTCGCCAACTCGATGGCCCGGAACAGCGCCCGAGCCTTGTTCTCGGTCTCCTGGAACTCGCGCTCCGGCGTCGAGTCGGCTACGATGCCGCCGCCGGCCTGTACGTAGGCGCAGCCGTCGCGGACCAGGATGGTGCGGATGTATATGCAGGAGTCTTGGTCGCCCGAGTAGCTCAGGTAGCCGATGGCACCGCCATACGGTCCGCGGCGGGTCGGCTCCAGCTCGTCGATGATCTCCATGGCCCGCACCTTGGGCGCCCCGGACACCGTGCCGGCCGGGAACACCGCCCGCAGTGCGTCGGCCGCCACGACTCCGTCGTCCAGCTCGCCCACCACCGAGGACACCATGTGCATCACATGGCTGTAGCGCTCCACTTCCATGAACTGCCGGGTCTTGACGGTGCCGGCCCGGCACACCCGACCCAGGTCGTTGCGGCCCAGATCGATCAGCATGAGATGCTCGGCCCGTTCCTTCTCGTCGGCCAGCATCTCCTCCGCCAGGGCCGCGTCCTCAGCCGGGGTCGCCCCCCGGGGCCTCGTGCCGGCTATGGGCCGGGTCTCAGCCCGGCGGCCGCTCACCGTGACCAGCGCCTCGGGGCTGGAGCCCACCACCTCGAAGTCGCGGAACGAGATGTAGTACATGTACGGACTGGGGTTGACGGCCCGCAGCCCCCGATAGATGGAGAACCCGCTCACGTCGATAGGTCGCTCGAAACGCTGCGACAGCACCACCTGGAAGGCATCACCGGCGTAGATGTAGTCGCGTATCCGCTCCACAGCGGCCAGGTACCGTCCGCGCTCGAAATTGGAGCGGATCTCGACGTCGTCACGTTCCGTGTGGGTGCGATCGCGATCGAGATCCCACTTGGGCGGTGGGATGGGTGCCCGCAGCCGGACTTTGACCTCGGCCAGACGCTTCGCAGCGGCGGCATAGGCCCTGTCGAGATCGGACTCCTCGTCGCAGAATATGTTGGTGAGCAGGGTGATGGTGTGAAGAAGATGATCGAACACCACGATGACGTCTGTAAGCAGGAAGGCCATATCGGGAAGTCCCATGTCGTCGCCTGGAGCGTTGCCCAGACTCTCCACGTGGCGGATGCAGTCGTAACCGAAGTAGCCTACGGCCCCGCCCGTGAAAGGCGGCATCCCCTCGAGTGACGGTCCCCGGTACCTCTCCAGGTGCTTGGCCATGAAAGCGAAGGGGTCAAGGCCGAGCTTCTCAAGATCCTGGTCGGTGTCCACTCCGTTGCGACGTATGGTGACGGTGGCCCCGTTCAGGCGTACGCTCTCCCAGGCCTTGACGCCCAGGAACGAGTAGCGGCCGAGCTGCAGACCCTGCTCGGCGCTCTCCAATAGGAAGCAGCCGGATGCCTGCCGGAGTTTTAGGAACGCGGAGACAGGGGTCTCGGTGTCGTCGAAGAAGTGACACGTGACCGGGAGGACATTGTGCCCAGCGCTGAGTTCTCGCGCCTCTTCCAGGGAGGGCGCGGTGGCGATGATGCCGGATGTCATGGCCGTCTACTTTTCTCGGACGGAAGGCTGCGCGGAAGCGGAGCCTCTGGCGAGGAACGGGGGTCGCTCTCCGGCGGGAGGGCTGAGCCATCGGCCGTCGAAACAAGTGAAGTCGCCCGTGTGGCAGGCGCCGCCGGTCTGCTCCACGATGGCGAGCAGCGTGTCGCCGTCGCAGTCGTAGCGCAGCTCGCGCACCTTCTGGAAATGGCCCGACGTAGCGCCTTTGTTCCAGTACTCGTTGCGGGACCGACTGAAGAACCAGGTGGTCCCAGTCTCGAGAGTGCGGCGAACCGATTCGGCGTTCATGTAGGCGAGCATCAGAACCTCGCCCGTGGTCCATTCCTGAACGACGCACGGCACGAGTCCCCGGGAGTCGTACCGGATACAGGAAGGGTCCGAGGCCGCAGCCGGACCCGATGCGGCGGTCATATCTGCTGGATTGTCGGCTTTGCTCTGCATTTCGTTCCCTCTCTAGATCACTCACCAACCAGTTGGCGCATCATCGCGCCGGTGCCGGCCGAGTGACGTCGCGTTCGCACTCAACACTGCTCGCGCTTATCGTCACGCAGCCGCTGGAGGCGCCCCTCGCACATCGCGAGGGGCTAGATCCACGAGGGATGCCAGCCGTGAAAAGAACCGCTGTGCTGACGATGCCACCAAAGACCGGTCCCGGAAGGGATCAGGGCGTCTGCACGCCGCTCGGTCGAACATGTGGCCTGTCCTTTCATCTTCCCCACTCCATCAGCAGCACGGTAATGAACGGGTATGATACACGGTTGGACGGCCTTTTGCGAAGAATCGAAGGGAGCGGACCACAAGTGGGCGATTCGGCCGAGATGATCTTCAGCGGTGATGAGCTCCTGCGGGGCGACACGACCAACACCAACCAACTATATCTGGGAGAACGACTGCTCGACCTGGGCATCTTCACCACCCGTGCTCTGTCCGTGACCGACGACCTAGAGACCATGGTCGCGGTCGTCAGAGACAGTCTGGCCCGTCGTCCCGTGGTGCTGGTGCTCTCCGGCGGCCTGGGACCCACTGAAGACGACCTGACCCGCGAAGCGGTCGCGGAGGCGCTGGGACGGCCGCTCGAACATCATGACGAGCTCCTGGAGCAGATCCGAGCCCGTTTCGCCTCTCGAGGCTTCGTCATGGGCGATAGCAACCGCAAGCAGGCGCTGATCCCACGAGGCTCCTCGGCGATCCCGCCCACCGGGACGGCACCCGGCTTCTACGTGCAGCATGACAGGACTCTGCTGGTCGCCCTTCCGGGCGTCGCTTGGGAGCTTCGGCAGATGTGGGAGGAGACGGTGGAACCGCTACTGAAGGTCCGTCGCGCGCGGCAGGCGATCGAGAGTGTCTCCAACGCCCAGGTGGTGAGGCGCATACGCACCTTCGGCATCGGAGAGTCGGCGCTGGCGGAGATCCTTGCCGATCTTGACTGGCACGATCCGGAGGCCACCATCGGCACCAGGGCCCATCTCGACGGCGTCACCGTGATCCTGCGGGGTCCGGCTTCGACCGAGGCGAAACGGAAACTGGACTCAGTGCAGCAGCAGGTGCTCGCCGCCCTGGGCGATCGAGTCTACGGCGACAACGGCGAGGAGTTGCCGGAGATCGCCGGCCGGCTGCTGCGGGCGGCCGGCCTGACCGTAGCCGTGGCGGAATCATGCACAGGAGGCCTCCTGGGGAAGAAGTTCACCGACGTCGCCGGCAGCAGCGACTACTTCCTGGGAGGGGTCACGGCCTACGACGATCGGGTGAAGACCCAGGTCCTGGACGTGCCCGCCGACGTTCTGGCTGAGAAGGGTGCCGTCAGCGAAGAGGTGGCGGCTGCTATGGCCGAAGGGGTGACCCGTCTGCTGGGGACCGATTGCGCCCTTTCCACGACCGGCGTGGCAGGGCCGGCCGGGGGTACGGAAGCCAAGCCTGTGGGCCTGGTCTACATCGGCAGTGTAGTGAAGGGGGTCACCCTGGTGGAACAGATACGACTGCCCGGGCAGCGCGACCAGGTGAGAGAGCGCGCCGCCTACGCGGCGCTCGACCTACTCAGGCGGCGGCTACGGCGGGAAGTCCCGGCCGGGTGACGTCTGCTCGAAGACATGGCGCAGTCCGCCTCCCGGCGGCATGCATCCCGTCCTATGACTCCCGCCAGACGACGTCGACCTTTCGGAAGTACCCGGATCGCCGCCCAATACCACCGCATGACCGGTCGGCGAGATCAGGACGCGCAGCAACAACCGCAGCCCACATCCGCTCTACCCAGTCGACCGCACCCTCCGTCATACCTGCCTACACCACTTCGATGGTCGACGGCGGTTTGGTGGCGATGTTGTAGGTGACGCTGACCACGCCCGGCACTGCGGCGATGATGTCCTTCGCCATCTTCTCAAGGACCTCGAAGGGTACGCGGGTAGGGGTCGCCGTACGCGCATCGAGACTATCCCAGCAGCGCACCTCGATCTGCATGCCGAAGTCGCGGCTGCCGTCGCGCATTCCCGTCACTCGGTCTTCGTGCAACACGGCCAAATACTGAAAGGCCCCGAAGCCCTCGAGGTGCGGCTCCATCGTCCTGGTGGCCTCACGCACGATCTCGATGCGCTCCGGCGTGGCCTCGCCGATCACCCGGGCCGCCAGCCCAGGCCCCGGGAAGGGGATGCGGTCGAACAACTCCTTCGGCAGCCCCACCGCTTCCCCCACCTTCCTCACGCCGTCCTTGCGGAGCCGGATGAGCGGCTCGAGGATCTTGTAACCGAAGACCTCCTGCGGGTCGATGCCCAGTTGCTCGAAAACGTTGTGCTGCCGCTTGATGCCGGCGACGGTCTCGTCCACGTCGGTGAGGATGGTCCCCTGCAGCAGGTGCTTCGCCCCGCTCTCCCGGACCAGGCGACCGAAGACCTCTCGATAGAAGGTCTGCGTGATGGCCTCCCGTTTCGCCTCGGGGTCGGTGACCCCCTTCAGGGCTGCGAAGAACTCGTCGCGCGCGTCGACGACTTCCACGGCGACGCCCAGATCACGGAAGAACCCGGTGACCTGCTCGGCCTCGCCCGCCCGCATGAGGCCGTTCTGGACGAAGATGGTCTTCAGCTTGTCGCCCAGCGCCAGATGCCCCAACATGGTGACCACGGACGAATCCACCCCGCCGGACAAAGCGTTGATGGCCCATCCATCGCCCACCGTGGAGCGGATGTCGGCCACCTTCTCCGCTATGAAGCTCTTGGTGTCCAGATCCTGCGCGGCGATCTCCTTGATCATGCCAGCCTCTCCTTGATCATTGGTGTATGAAGACAATATAGGAGGCATGCGGATTAGCAAAGGGCCTCATTCGTGGGGGCCCGGGCCGGGCCGGCCCGCGCCCGCGAATCCGGCGCAGTCACCCTTCGGCGGACGCCGACACCTCCGCAGCCGGTCCGACTCAAGCCCCGCCGTCGAGCTCATCCCACAACTCCTGATCCAGCGGAGCCCTACGGTTGGGGCAGCGTTCCCGGCGGCAGACCTGGCAACTATGGAAGTCGGTTTCGGTGGGGAACATGACCCCGGAGACAGACATCTCCGGTATCAGCAGGAACGAGTCCGTCAATCTCACTCCGATCTCTCCCTCGACGTCGCCCAAGAGCAAGAACAGCTCTTTCTGCTGCGACAACGGCCACACACTGGCGTCGCCCGAGCCCGGGTTCATGAAGGAGAGCTTCGAGATCTGATAGCGCCTCCCTATGTGCTCCTGGACCTGAGCCACGGCCACACCTACCAGCTCCTGCTTGAGGACGTAGAGCCAGGCCTTGTGGCGGATGTCGCCCTCCGGACCCTCGATGGAGTCGATCTCGTCACCACACGTGGCCACGAAGGGGAACAGGCGTTCGGCCTGATCGAGGTTCTTGACGAGGACCCGGCTGGTGAACCTCACCCCGCCCACGGAGACCCGATCGTCTCCCCTCTCGCCGATGTAGGCCTCCGTGTAGACCGCCTTGGGCCTGCCCATCGTCTGCACGCGCTCGACCAGGTCCGTGAACACCTGCGCATGTCCTGTGCCCGGCGTGATCCGGCACTTCTCCATCAGGAGGCCGGTGTCGAGACGGAACGTCATGTCCACGAGTCTGGTCGGTATCATCTCCATCTTATGCTCCCGTCGTGGGTCCACAACCTCATGACCACAGGCGCAAGGCGAAGCACCGCGCCAAGGGCTATCCGGTTGCTGTAACGGCGATTCGTCAGTATATGATTGCGGGTATGAGACCACCGATCGAGTCGGCTCGAAGATGTCTCGAGGATGGAACCCCGCCGGCGCGAGAGAAAATCGCTCCACTGGAACGATGCCGCGGAGATCGGCCCCGCGATCCTTGGCGAGAACCTCGATCATGTCACCCGTCAACCCGCCGCTCAGCGGATCCTCCATCTCCCGATCCGCTCCGATCTGTCAGCCCGCCTTTCGGATGATGACGGATAGCAGGAAGGGAGGCTCGTTCTTCACTTCGTACGACACAACGCCGAGCCCACCCAGCAACTCGCGGATCTCGCCGGCGACGTACGCCCCCCGGATGGACGCGAAGAACCCCTTGTGCACCGGGATGCAGTAGAGCCACCACACCCGCCTCAGGTCGTAGAGGTACAACACGCCGCTCCCCCTGAGGCTGTTCAGCAGATTGCGGATCACCACAGCAGGCGCCTCCCAGTGATGAAGAGAGAAGGTGCTGTATATGATGTCGAACTCACCCAAAGCCTCGATGGTGCCCTCGTCGGTGGCATCGCCCAAAACGAAAATGATCCTGTCCTGAAGTCCCCGGCTCCTGACGTACTCTTTGCCGACCTGGATCATCGCCGGAGACAGCTCCAGCGCCGTGATCTCCACCTCCGGGTGATCCTCGGCCACGGTGACCGCGGGAGTCCCCGTCCCGGCGCCGACATCCAGGTATCTACCCGTGATACCAAGCGCCTTGAGATGCTTCAGGAACGCCTCATACCGCCGTCTGCTTCTCTGGACGCGCCGAGCATATTTCCAAGCTGCTTCCACGCTCGCGAAGCTCTCGCTCTGACGCTCCGAGACGCTCCTCTCGAACATGGCCGACCTCCGTCCGCGGAAAATGACTCCGCCGCACACCACCCCCCTTGTGTTGTCGCCGACCGCTCGGGGCGCCTACCGCCAACGCCAGTCGCGGTCCCCCTTGAGCACGTTGGCGTTCATCTCGTTGCTCAGGTGGAGCAACCAAGCCTGTGGAAAACGCTCAGCCATAGCATAATAGAAGCCGCCGACGGTGTCCTGCCGCGCCAATTCCTCTTCGGTGGCGGCCAGATATGCCTTGGTGAAGACGCACGAGCTCTTGTCGAACTGCATGCCGGGCCGCTGGTGGCCGGGGATGATCACCTCGGCATCCATCTGCTCGATCTTCTCGATCGCCGCCATCCATTCTTTGCGCTCTTCGGCCGTGACCTCACAGGTGAAGGGGTGGGCCTGATTGAACAGGACGTCACTGGCATAGAGGGTCTTTATCGATGGGATCCAAACCATCGTGTTGTACCTCATGTCGCCCATCACCTCGGGGATGATCTCCAGGCGCTGCCCTTCGAGCTCGAAGTGGTTCTCCTCGAGAGCCTCGATCTTCACTTCCTTGCGGCACACATTGTGGGCCCCTATGGTGTTCTCCCAGATCTCGATCTTGCCGAAGAACTGGTCGTTGATCACGTCGGCCTCCGACGGGATGGCGACCACTCGAGCCTTGGGGAAGGCGGCGGCGATCTCGCCGGCTCCGAAGTAGTGATCGGGATGGGCGTGGGTGAGGTAGATGGTGGTCAGATTCTTACCTGTGTCGATGATCTCGGTGATCACCCTATGTGCGTTCGCCAGCGTCCACTGCGCGTCTATGAGCACTGCGTCTTTCTCGCCCATCACGATGACCGAGGCGACTGCGAACCCTTCGTCGTCGCAGAAAAAGGTCTTGGTTGACAGTGGGCTGCTGGCGTTGGCGTTGAGTCTGATCTCCATTCGAAACGTCCTCCGGTATTCGGTCCGTTGCCTACAAAGGGGCTCTGGCTTCTACCCCTGCTCTTCCTTCTCCACGATGGTCGCGAGCCACCATCTCTGCTTGACGTCCTTCACTCGGGGCTGCCGATCGAAGTAGATCTCCATCTCTCTGCCGTCGGTGAGTTCCACTCTGAACCAGTGCCTGCGCACGTACCGCTCGCGGCTCCCGTGCCGGCAGGGGCCGGTGGTCTTGCGCTTCTCGAGGATCCTGGCCACTCGGTACTCGGTGCCGCGCCATACGAACTGCATCGGACACCCCGGCTCTCCAGTGTACATGGATACGGTCTCAAACGAGGCCTCGATGGGGGTGATGGGTTCGGATATGAACTGCTTGTGCGGCACTCCGGTCTCCACGGTCAGTCACTCCGCATCTCAACCATTGTATCGGGATTGCGCGGACCGCGTGACGGCCGCAGTGGCAGGCAAAGGCTATCCTTTCACGGGTCGGCCGGCCAACCCGAGCAGCAGATCGGCGAGCTCCCGCGGCTTGGTGATCATCGCGGCATGACCGGTGGCCAGTTCAACGTACCGCCACGAGCCGTCGCTCCGCGCGTGCTCCGCGAACTGGGCGAACGGGAGGTCCGCCGGGTCGGTGCACCGTATGAACGTACGCGGTATGCCGGCTCCGCGAGGGTCGTCGAAACGTACCGGGTCGAGTTTGGTCTTGAAGGGATGAGGGTCCAACCGCGGCCGCACCCAGGCCAGATCGGCTTCGTCCGTGATCCCGAAGGCCTCCGGAGGTATCAGAGCCGGCAACTTGAATCCCTCGCCTTCTGTGCGGGTCTTCTCCACGAATAACTCACGGGTCTGCGGCGGCTGGTAGTCGACCAGCGCTTTGCCTTCCTCCGGCACGAAGGCGTCAAGATAGACCAGCTGGGCAATGCGGTCGGGCACGCTGTAAGCGACTCCGGTCACCACCATCCCCGAGTAACTGTGGCCCACCAGGATCACGTCGTCCAAGTCCTCATAGGTCAAGACCCCGAGAACGTCCTTGATATGCGTCTCCAGACCTATGTCCGGGCTCATCAGGTGCCTACGCTCCCCAAGGCCGGTGAGGGTCGGGGTGAAGACCTGGTGCCCTGCGGCCCTGAGAAGAGGCGTCAACCGCTTCCAGCACCAACCTCCGTGCCAAGCTCCGTGAACGAGTACGTAGTCGGCCATGTGAACCTCCCTGCCTCAACGCCGGTCACAGCGCCGGCCCGGGTGTTTTCTCAGCCTCACATTCTCCCACGTAACGCGTGATCTTCTCCAGCATCTCGTCAACCGTCAGCACCTGCGCGAACAGGTGCCCCAGCGTCGCAAGCGTCGCCTTCTGGACCTCGGCCGGGGAGAGATCACCCATGGGCGGCGCTGCGGTGCCGTCGCTCAAGAAGAAGACGTGCAGGTCGCGGGCCATGGCCTCACGTGCTGTGGTGTCGCAACAGATGTTGGTGGTGATACCGGAGATGATGATCGTGTCGATACCCCGGCCCCGCAGGATGAGTTCCAAGTCGGTGCCGTGGAAGGCACCCATCCTGGGTTTGTCAAGGAGGATGTCGTTCTCTACGACCACCAGGTCAGGATGAAGGGCGGCCGACTCGGCTCCCTTGTTGAGGATACCGTCTCGGGTGACTTCTGAGGTCTCCGCGACTATGCCCATGTTCGACCCGTCGGGACGGAAGACCAGAGCCGTGTGGATCACCAGGATACCCGCTGCGCGGCACGCCGCAGCCAGCCGGTTCACACGCTCCAGGATGACGGGTCCGCCGGGAGCAGCGACGGGAGAGGGGTCGACGAAGCATCTCTGCAGGTCAATATTGATGAGGGCCGTACGACGCGGAACAAGGGCGAAATCAACCATAGGTGCACTCCTCAGTGGTGATGGCCGTCGCCATGGCGGAGAGACTCCTTTCGAAATGGCAAGTGGGCAGGGGCCCCTACCCTCGCGCAGACTGTATCCGTCTCCCCGTCGCCGGTCAAGCACCGCACTCGACCTCTCCGCCGTCGGTCGAGCACCGCGCTCCAACGAACGCCTTCCTAGTAATACACGTCCACCGACATCCCGACGCGAAGCTGCGAATACACCCACGGAGCGATCCAGTTCGGCGTCCTCACGCAACCGTGGCTGGCCGGCCACGGGGGCACGCTTGACGATCCGTGGATGGCTATGTGCGGATAGAAGTAGCAGGGATAGAACATCCAGCCGACCGAGCACTCTCGCCAGCCGGTCTGCATGAGCCACACCCTGCCGTGTCCGGGCGGGGTGCCCGCCCTGCCGGTGGAGCAGTGGATGATCTCGGTCACCGCGTTCTCCCTCACCACGAAGACCACCTGTCGGGTGAGGTCGACCTCCAGGCGTGTGCCCGGCGCAGAAAGGCGGGGAGTGGGCGTCTGGGCCACGAACAGACATTGCCAGACCCCGGCGTCCACGACGCCGTCTCGAGGCAGTCGCTCCACCTTCTCGAACGCCATGACGGCGTCCCGGGTGCGGTCGTCGTAGACCCCGTCCACATCGCCGCACGGGTAGCGAAGAGCCGTCAGACGCGACTCCAGAAAGGCCACCAGCATCCCGCTGGAGCCCTTGGACTGAGTCGGATAGGCTGATTCAGCGGGCACCTCCGCAGGGTAACAGTCACGGGGTGTGATGGGCTGTAGAAAGGCTCGGTAGAGCATCGCCGCCATTTGAGCCCGGGTCAGATTGAGCCCCGGGTACAGCCGGCCGCCCTCTGCGCCCTCGATTATGCCCAGACGGTACGCCTCGGCCACCGCCGCCACGTGCACAGGCGCGATCAACAGACGGTCGCGGAAACCCGCCAACCAGGCAGAGGCCTCTCCCTCGGCCGGCCCCAGGTCGACATCCGGTCGAGACTCCTCGGCCGGATGAGCCTCCAGGGCGCGGATCATCAGACTGGCGGCCTGCTGACGGGTCACCGGGACCTCAGGGGAGAACGTCGTTGGTGTGGTTCCGGAAGCCAGGCCGGCCCCATAGAGTGCCGCCACCGACTCGTGATACCAGCTGTCACACGCGACATCCAAGAAAGGCGTGGAAGTCGGTCCACCCCGCAGACCAAGGATCCGCGCCAGGAGGGCGGCCATCTGAGCCCGGGTGATAGGGTCGCTGGGACCGAACGAACCATCATCGCGCCCCCTGATGACCCCCTCAGCCGCCAGCGCGCCGACCGCCTCAGCGAACCACTCGTCTCCGGCCATGTCCGTGAACGCGGGAGACGGCGCAGCGACCGTGGGTTCAGGAGGCTGCGCGGCGTCCGTCGGCGCGGCCCAAACCGCCCCTAAGAGCAGACCGCCGGCGATGACGGCACCCACAAGAAAGACGCTCCGCAGTCGTGGCCAGTGCCCCGCTCCTGACCCGCGCCACGCTTGCCGCCCACGCCTTGCCGGTAACCCCTCATCCACGCTCGACCGACGCTTCATGCTCGACCCCCGGGCGGTCTGGTTAAGAATGCCGTTATGTCGACGCTCATCGTACCTCACGCTTAGCTACACCGCCCTCCGCACCGCCTCCACGCATAATCCTTCCCAACCTCGGGTATTGATGCACCAACGTCAACGACCCGGGCGCCGCAGGCCCGATCGAATGCGAAAGGTGACATGATGGATCGACCCAGAATCTTCGTCTACGCTCTCAGCACATGTGGTCATTGTAGAAACGTGAAGAAGCTGCTTGACGAGAACAACGTGGAGTACGACTCTGTGGATGTGGATCTCCTACCCAAAGACGAGCTCAAGACTACGCTCGACGATGTACGAAAGGTCAACCCGCAGGCGGCCTTCCCCACCACATTGATCGGCGACAAAGTCATAGTCGGCTACCGTGAAAGCGAGATCCTGGAGGCCCTGGAGCTATGAGCGACATCAACGAGACCTACGAACGGCTCAAGCGGGTGAACGAACCCAAGGGCTATTTCTTCAGCAAGAACGAGACCCTCGTCAGAGAGCTGATCGCGGGCCTTATCACCAACAAGGAGCGTTACGGATACATGTGTTGCCCCTGCCGCCTCGCTTCGGGCAGCAGGGAGCTCGACAGGGACATCATCTGCCCTTGTGATTACCGCGAAGCCGACGTGAAAGAGTACGGCAGCTGCTACTGCAACCTGTACGTATCAAAGGAGTGGAACGAGGGGACCATCCCTAACGTACCGGTGCCCGAACGCCGCCCCGAGGAGAAGGTCGCCTGGATGAAGACCTGGCCTGGGTTCGACGCGTAACCTACCGGGGGACGCGGCTCGAACAAACGCCCCGTCCGGCGTATGCTAGCCTAGAAATTCGCCGCAGATAAGCACGGCGCGCCACCGGCGTGCCTTGACCGTTGGAGGACGGTTGGAACTTCTGAACAATGCCAGGATCCTCGTGGCCGAACTTCTCGACGAGGAGATGGTCGAGCGCTTGAAGACTACGTGCCGGGTGGACGTGAAGTACAAGCTCAGCCGGGAAGAGATCCTCAACATCATCCCTGATTACGCGGGTCTCATCGTGCGCAGCGAAACCGTCGTGGACAAGGAACTCCTCGACGCAGCCGTCAATCTCCGCGTCGTAGGACGGGCGGGCTCAGGCCTGGACAACATCGACATCGCCTACGCCACTCAGAAAGGCGTCATCGTCTGCAACACACCGGAGAGCAACGTGGTTTCCGCGGCCGAACACACCATGGGACTCTTGCTCGCGAGCAGCCGGAATATCCCTTGGGCAGACCGCTTCATCAAGAGCGGCGAATGGGGGCGCACGCAGTTCGAGGGCAGTGAACTCTACGGCAAGACCTTGGGCATCATCGGGCTGGGCCGAATCGGCGGGCTGGTCTCGCAGAGAGCGCGGGGATTCGCCATGCGGGTCATCGCGTACGACCCTTACATCCCCGACTCGCGCTTCACCAATCTGAACGTGGAAAAGAAGGCCACCTTGGGGGAGCTGCTCCAGGAGGCCGACTTCATCACCATCCATGCTCCCCGGACCGCAGAGACCTTGAACATGATCAGCGACGGCCAGATCACCCTCATGAAGCAGGGGGTGCGCCTGGTCAACTGCGCCCGCGGAGGTCTCTTCGACGAAGACGCTCTCTATCGTGGCTTGGCCACGGGCCATATCGCGTCGGTCGGCATCGACACCTGGCTCGAAGAACCTCAGAAGAGCCACCCCCTCTACGAGTTCGATACTGTGGTGGGTACGCCACACCTGGGCGCCTCAACATTCGAAGCCTCGAAGCGCGTGGGCGAGGAGGTCATAGCCGAGGTGCTCGCCGGGTTGCGCGGCGAGATCGTCAAGAACGCCGTCAACATACCGAGCCTGTCGGAGCAGTCTTTCACCAAGTTGCAGACCTTCATACGGCTCGCCGAACAGATGGGCAATCTGTACCGGCAGGTACGACGCAGGAGCGTCAAGAAGGTCGAAATAGTCTTCGCCGGGCAGGAGATCGATGAACCCGAGGATGCCAAGATCCTCTCCCTCGTTGCACTCAAGGGCATCCTCGAAGGCAGCATGACCGTGGGTAACGTCAACTTCGTCAATGCGGGACTGTTGGCCGAACAGATCGGCATCGAGATCAAGGAGACCATCTCGCTCGGGCAGGGCGACTACCGCAACCTCATCCGCCTGATCGTAACCGAGAGCGACGGCGCCGAGTTCGTCATCGCCGGCACCGTACTCGAACACAAGCACCCGCGCATCGTGCAGGTGGGAGATTTCCCCATCGTCTTCATCCCCGAGGGCAAGCTGGCCTACATCCCCCATAAGAACGTCCCCGGAGTGATCGGGCCGGTCACCACCACCATGGGCGAATATGGGGTCAACATCTCCCGGATGGTCACGTCGAGCGGGATCAATAACGCCCTTAACGATTCCATCATGGTCCTGGGGCTCGACAACGACGTCCCGCAGGAGGCCATAGACCGTTGCCTGCAGATGGACGAGATATACGAGATGAGGATCATCAGCTTCTGATCCAAGCTCATGCGGCGAACGGCCGGGATCGCGAGTCTCCGGATGGTTAGAATGGTTCCGCGCTGCCCGGCGCCGCCGGGCAGCGGTGTCTGCGCTGTGTGAGGGGGTGGAAGGACGCCCTCCGAACGTGGGACGCTGGCTGTACACGTGCTGAACCGCCGGTCTTATATCTCGACACGCAGGGTTAGGTGCTCTCAGCAACCGCACCAGCATACGCTGGTAGACTCACGCGGATAGTCCCCTACACGAAAAGAGTGCGATGATCACTGGGATTGAAGGAAAAGTAGCCGTTGTGACAGGCGGAGCTTCGGGTATAGGACGAGCGACGGCCCTGGCTTTCGCCCGCAAAGGGGCGAAACTGGTCGTGGTCACCGGCCGTAGCGTAGCGGCCGCAGAGGAGACGGCGGACCAGATCGTCGACATGGGCGGAGAGGCCGTGTTCATCAAGTGCGATGTCTCCGATGAGGCCCAGGTGGAGGCCATGGTGGCGGAGGTCGTAGCTCGGTTCGGGCGTGTAGACTTCGCTTTCAACAATGCCGGCGTCGGCCCGGACGGCGTGACCATCCCCTTCGCGCCGCTGACCGACGTGACCGAGGACGACTGGGACAGCGTAGTCGACACGAACCTCAAGGGCGTGTTCTTATGCCTGAAACACGAGCTGCGGCAGATGAGGGAGCAGGGCTCAGGCGCGATCGTCAACACATCATCGACGGCCGGGATACAGATGAAGGGGGGGTTTGGCGGTTACTGCCCGAGCAAGGCAGGCGTCATCGCTCTGACCAAGATAGCCGCCATCGAGAACAAGGACAAAGGCATACGGGTCAATGCCGTGTGTCCGGGGCCCACCAAAGGGACCGGCATGTCCGACCGTATGTTGAGTGTGGTGAAAGATGGGCCCCCGCTCGAGGTCATGGGAGAGCCGGACGACGTGGCCCGCGTAGTGATATGGCTCTGCTCAAACGAGGCGTCGTTCGTGGACGGCAACGTCTTGGCCGTCGACGGCGGGCTTGACATAGCGTAGGTTCGAAGACTGCGAGACAGCGGAAGGAGCTATTGCGATGAGCGAGTCCAAATACGCGAAGTTCATCATCACCGAACCGTTGGTTGAGGAGCACGGGTATGAGGAGAAGGATCCCCCCGACGTGCACTCCGCGATGGCCTATCTGGACGGCAACATCATCAAGGGCGCTTTCTATGTAGAAACACATTGGTTCCACAAGCCGACCCGCTTCTCGCCGAAGCGACACACCCACGACTTTGACGAAGTCTTAGCCTTCATGGGGGGCGATCCCGAGAATCCGCTCGAACTGAACGGCGAGGTCGAGCTGTGGATCGAAGACGAACGCCACATGTTGACGAAGAGCTGCCTGGTGTACATCCCGGCCGGTACGCATCACTGCCCGATGCACATCCGGCGGGCCGACCGACCGATCCTTCATTTTTCGACCGGCATGACCGACAAGGCGTACGAGCGGGGATCCGAAACGGATCCGTGACGACGAGGAGGAATCAGGAGGAGAGTGCCATGAGTGGAGCACCCGGGCAGAAGCTCTGCCCCTTGACTGCTATATCCCCCCACCGCGGTCGGCCAGGGGCTCTCTTGCTGAGAAGATGCGGGAGAAACTCAAGGAGCCGCCGGGTGCGGACCTCTACCGGCGGCGCAAGGTGGTGGTGGAGCCGGGGTTCGGGCAGATCAAAGAGGCTCGGGGCTTTCGCCGGTTCAGTTTCCGGGGGGCTAAGGCCATCCGGGACGATCGTCCGCCTGCCAGGTCGAGCGTGATTGCCCGACAGCCTCCTGCCCGCTCACCCTCCTAGGTAACAACGCTTGACTTCGTCGTTGTCGAGGAGGTCTTCGCAATTGCCCTTCAGACTGATCCTACCTGTCTCGAGGATGTAGGCGCGACTCGCTAATCTGAGAGCCATCCGGGCGTTCTGTTCGACCAGCAGGACACTGATGCCCCGACTGTTGATGTTCTTGATGATCTTGGCCACTTCGGCGACCAGTATGGGTGAGAGGCCGATGCTGGGCTCGTCCATGAGGAGCAGTTTGGGGTCGGCCATGAGCGCCCGGCCCACCGCCAGCATCTGCTGCTGGCCGCCGGATAGTTCACCCCCGGCCTGACTGCGCTTCTCGCGCAGGATGGGGAAGTGCTCGTAGACCATCTCGAGGTCTCTTCTAATGCCCTCGCGGTCTTTGCGGCGATGAGTACCGACCTTCAGGTTGTCGAGCACCGACATGGTCTGAAAGATCTGTCGGCCGGCCGGCACCTGGACGATACCGAGCCGCACCACATTGTACGGGGGCATCTTGTCGATCCGCCGGCCGCCATCAAACCATATCTCTCCCGATGCAGGCTGCTTGGAGCCTGAGATGGCTCTGATGGCCGTGGTCTTGCCGGCCCCGTTGGCCCCCACCATAGCCACGATCTCGCCCTGCTTCACGTGGAGTGAGATGCGATCAAGGGCCAAGGCCTTGCCGTAATAGACGGTCAAGTCCTTGACTTCGAGCAGCGTGTTGTTGGCGTTAGTCATCGAGCAGAAACTCGTCCTTCCCCAAATACGCTTCGATCACCTGATCGTTCTCCCGGATCTCCCAGGGGAGCCCCTCGGCTATCTCCTGCCCGTGGTCTAAGACTACGATGCGGTCACACAGACTCATGACCGCCGACATGTTGTGTTCAATCATAACGATGGTTATCCCGCTCTCCCGGATGCCCCGCACCAATTCCAGCATCGTGGCGATCTCGGTCTGGTTCATGCCGGTCATGGGTTCATCCAGCAGAAGGAGCTTCGGGTCGGTGGCAAGCGCGATGCAGACCCCGAGGATACGTTGGTGTCCGTGAGGCAGGTTCTTGGTGATCTCGTTCTTGACGGCGCCCAGACCCATCTG